>WSSedA1B2DRAFT_1000115_pt1 | contig 15499 bp, 11 predicted proteins | sample WetSurSiteA1Bulk_FD_9465 | JGI IMG/M metagenome (IMG submission 9465) | reverse complement strand
AAAAATGTAAAGACAGTGTTGTTGAGTTATGCCTTAAAGAAAACTTGGAAAGGCCAACAATACTTGGGGTTACTGTACTTACGAGCCTGTCGAGGGAGATTCTCAGAGATGAACTCGGCATCCAGTACGGACTCAGGACTCACGTCAGGCACTTATCAGCGCTCGCCCTGAAAGCCGGCCTTGACGGCGTTGTCGCATCTGCCCGCGAAGTTGAGGTTATAAGAAATCATTGCGGAAAGGGATTTTTAATAGTAACGCCCGGCATCAGACCTTCATGGACGCCACCCGATGACCAGAAGAGGACAATGACTCCTAAGGAGGCGATTAGGGAAGGGGCGGATTATCTTGTTCTGGGGCGTGCTGTAATGCAGCAACCCGACCCATTAAAGGCTATCGAGTTAATATCGTTTGAGATGCTTGCAGCCTGATATGAGAAAACAATCATAGCATACCGAGCAAATTGAGTTTTCCGTCCAGTATCTTCAATCCTGCCAGGGTTTCAGGTGCACCCGTTTTATTCTTTACCCACATAACCTGAGCTTCTATAAGGAAGTTCCTTTTTATACGAACTCCATCCCTTTTTTCAAGGCCATGTTTTCCGCTGAAGATAATTCCGCAGTAAGGACATGGCTGAAATCGTTAACTGCAGCGCCGTATGAATCCCTTTTGCAGGCAGGACAATCAAGTCTTAAGATCACAGTTCCTCCTCATGTTGATTATTGAGATTATCACAAAATAGAAATAATTGGTATCAGTAAAAATATATATTTATGTAGTATTTTTCCTACAGGAATTACCTTAAAAATAAAGAGAAAATGATGGTTTGCCAATTATGCTATAGTATCTTTCATTGCTGAATTTGTAGCGGCATTAACCTTTAGAAATGATCATAGCCCCTTCTAAAAAGATCTTTTTGGAACTCGTGCAGCAAGGAAATATTCCTCCTTTGCATGCAGAAATACCTTATTTACCTCCATGCCCGATATTTGAATCTATAGCTTCAACAAACAGCTTTCTTCTTGAAAGCGTCAAAGGCCCGGAAGAAATTGCACGCTATTCTTTCCTGGGGTTTGACCCCTGTCTCATATTTAAGACGAAAAACAGTTTTATTGAAATAAAATCATCAGATATAAGAAATGTGTTTTCTGAGAGTCCATTATCTATACTCAAGGACCTTATGAAGACTTATAAGCAGATTCCTTGCGAATATCTGCCTCCTTTTCAGGGTGGTATGGCAGGGATCTTCAGTTATGATTTTGTTCATTATCTCGAGCAGTTACCAAAGACCACCTTTGATGATCTTCTTCTGCCGGATGCACATTTTCTGATGATAGATAAAGTAATATCGCTTGACCATTTGCTGAAAAAAAGCTGGATTATAGTATGTCCGGGTCTAAAAAAATCTGTTCAAGGCAGATCATCAAACAGACAGATCGACTGGTCAGAAATGTATGACGAAGCAGAAGAAGAGATCAGGAGAATAATAAAGACTGTTGCAGGCTGCACGTTTTCAGAGCTCAGAACTTCAGGGCACGATAAAAAAATAGATATTATCTATGAAATGAAAAAACATGAATACAAGGATATTGTTAAGAGAGCAAAAAAATATATAGGGGCAGGAGATATTTTTCAGGCTAATCTTTCTCAAAGGGTATCGGGCCATATAAATGGGAAAAGGCCCTGGGACTTATATAGGATGCTGAGGTCTATCAATCCATCACCTTTTGCCGCTTTTATTGATTTCGGTGATTATCAGATAATCAGCTCTTCTCCTGAAAGGCTCATAAGGGTTCAAGGAAAAAGAGTTGATACAAGGCCGATTGCCGGCACAAGGCCGAGAGGGCAAGATCATATAGAAGACGAACTCATGCGTGCCGAACTTCTGTTAAACGAGAAGGAGAGGGCAGAACATATCATGCTGATAGACCTGGAGAGAAATGACCTTGGAAGGGTTTCAGAGTATGGCTCTGTGAAAGTTGACGAACTGATGACTACTGAAGATTACTCGCATGTAATACATATTGTCTCTAACGTATCAGGAAACCTTGCAAAGGGGAGAGACTGCTTCGATGCTGTTCAGGCAGCATTCCCCGGAGGCACTATAACAGGGGTCCCGAAAGTGAGGTGCATGGAAATTATCGATGAACTCGAACCGGTGAGGCGTGGCCCGTACACCGGATCAATAGGCTATCTGGGTTTTTCAGGGAATGCTGACCTGAATATAGTGATCAGGACATTTGTAATAAAAGACAACATGGCCTATGTTCAGGCAGGTGCCGGGATTGTTGCTGATTCAGATCCTGATAAGGAATATTTCGAGACCTTGAAAAAGGCAGAGGCATTAATAAAAACTCTGCGGAGGGTTTAAATAGATTATGAAAACCGGAACCAGCTTTTCTTTGTTTCAAGATTACCGAAAGTTTTTAGCATCTCCCTTAGCAGTCCAGCCATTTCTTTTTGTTCTTTCCTGGCATCCTTGACCTCAGAGTGAATACCCGAGGCTGTATTCTGTAATTCTTTTAGCGCTTGTGTTATTTCTCTTAAGCTGTTTATTAGTATATCAAGCTTCTCAGCAGGAATTGCCGGTATTTCCCTTATCTCTTTGATAATAACCTCTTTGGGGAAAGCAATATCTTCCCTGAGAACCGGCTGTGCAGGTTCTTCTATCGCTTCCGGAATATCATAAGTTGCCTGTGCTATATTGTCCTCGGAATCATAACGTGAAGATTCAAAAAACGGAATGTCTGCAACATGCCCAACAGGAGGTGGGTTGCTTACAATGACTTTTTCTTCAAATAGGTCCGGCTTAACCGTTTGGGTGGGCTCAGCAGCGGGTTGTATCTCGATCTTATGCTTTGCCTTTATCCCCAGAATCACAAGTTTGGTTATCTGCTGAAAAGTCTCTTCTACGCCTGTGCCATTTATGGCAATCGCTGTTTTGTATTCATATTTTTTGTTTTCATTCAGGTCTTTATTCAATTCATCAATGGAAAGGATATTCGTCAGATCCCTTTTATTGTACTGAAATATGACAGGGATATCGTCAGGGTTAATGTTATTGGCAATCAGATTTTCCCACATATTGCTAAGACTTTCCCTGTTCTGTTCTATCATCTCCTGCTGTGAGTCTGCCACAAAAACTATAGCGTCTGCCCCTCTTAGAACGAGTTTTCGCGTTGCGTTATATCTTACCTGTCCAGGCACGGTATAGAGTTGAAACCGTATCGAAAAATCGCTGATCTTTCCCAGCTCTATAGGCAGAAAATCAAAAAATAGCGTCCGGTCAGCTTCTGTGGCAAGAGATAAGAGCTTTCCTCTTTTGCTGGAATCAAAAATTGAATGGAGATACTGAAGATTAGTCGTCTTGCCGCTCAGCCCTGGTCCGTAATAGACGATCTTAATGGTGATTTCCTTTGTTGCGTAGTTAAATAGTGCCATGGATTATACTATAGCATATACGGCATTTCGGGTCTGATTCTTTACTCTGTACATAGCATCATCAGCAAGCCTTATAAGATCGTCTTTGGATGATGCGCTTTCAGGATATGAGGCAACTCCGAAGCTTGCAGTTAATTTAAGTGCATATCCCTCTTTTTTAAGAAAGGTATTCAGTTCAATTGATTTTCTCATCCTTTCAGCAATCTTAGTAGCTGCTTTTGGTGGTGTCTGAGGCAGTACAATCACAAATTCATCTCCACCGTATCTGGCAACGATATCAACTGTCCTGAGACTNTTCAAAAGNAGCTGTCCCATTTCTACCAGCACCTTGCTTCCAATGAGATGACCAAATCNGTCGTTTATACGCTTAAAGTAATCAACATCCATGAAAATGAGTGAAACTGAAGTGTTGTATCTGCTTGATCTCTGGATCTCAATCTCGATAGTTCTGTTCAGATATCTTGTATTGAAGAGTTTTGTAAGATCATCTGTTATAGCGAGTTCTGTCATCTTCTGATAAAGCGATGTTCTTTCTATGGCGATAGCTGTGAGGTCAACAAGTCTCATTAGAAGGTCAATGTCTTCTTTCCCGAAAGGCTCTCCTGTTGTTTTATTTACCAGTTCAAGCACCCCTATTACTTCTTCGTTAATTCTCACAGGTATGCACATGAGAGATTTTGTTTTAAAATGAATGGCATTATCTATCTTCCCCAAAAAGCGTTCATCCTTTGAAACATCCGGCACAACAACTGGTATGCCTTCACGCGCAACCCATCCGGCAATGCCTTCCCCCATCTTTAGCCTGATTTTCTGTATTTCTTTTGTCTTTTTTGCTCCGGTTTTTTCAAAAACCAGATCGCCTGTTTCCTGATCCACCAGGAGGACTGACCATGTCTCAGCCTTCGTCATCTCTTTCATTTTCCCCATGATTTTTGTAAGTATATCACTCAGTTCTGATGAAGAAGTTAGAGTCCTGCTCACCTCTTCGAAGAAGTTCAGTTCGTTCTTTGCAAGAGACAGGTCGTATTTCAATCTGTTATTTTCAGAAAATATCTTATTTTCCCTGACCAACCTTTTTACAAAATATAATAGCTCCTTACTATTTGGCGCAAAAAGGGGATAAACCAGGGATTCTTTCATCCATGGTGTAAATCCTCTGAAAGTGTGAGTATCTGAGATGATGATCTTTGGAATGTTTTTTGATATCTTCAGGAACTCTTTAAAAAGGGGGGATGTATTGAGTTTCTTGTCCACCAGGATAATATCTGTCTTGTCATGGAGCACCGGGAGGGCCTTTTCAAAAGAATCGTATTTGCTGATGCTGTATCCGGATGAAGTTAGTGTATCTTCGCAATCAGTGCCAACCGTATTGCTGCCTATCAAAGTTACTTTAAGCATTTATACCACAGCATTTTTTATATTTTTTACCGCTACCGCACGGACATTGATCATTCCTGCCGATTTTTCTTCCGTGTCTTGCCGTATGCGCAGAAGAATCCGCGCCCCTGTTGTAATTTAATTTAATCTGCCTTGCGGGCTCTTTTATAACAGCTTCCTGTTTTTGTACCTGAATTTTAAAGAGTCTGCCAATGATCTCTGTAGATATCCTCGACGTCATGTCTGCGAATACATCAAATGCCTCTTTCTTGTATTCAACCAAGGGATCTTTCTGGCCATAGCCCCTTAGCCCAATGCCTTCCTTAAGATGATCCATCCCCAGCAAATGATCTTTCCATTGCGTATCAATAACCTGGAGCATAACAACTTTTTCAAGATATCTCATTACTTCACTTCCAATTTCTGCTTCCCTGGTTTCGTATGCTCTTTTCATCTCTGAAAGCAGGGCTTCCCTTAAAGCATCCAGATTCATGGTGCTGATGTCTGGCGCAAGAGAAAATACTCCGTATAAAGCATCACTGAGTCCTTTCATGTCCCAATCGTCAATATGTTTTTCTTCAGGACAGTATATGGACAGCAGTTCATCGATTACATCTTCGAGCATATCCATTATGCGATCTGTGAGATTCTCACCCTTCAGGATCTCTTTTCTGAAAGAGTATATCTCTGACCGCTGTTTATTCATTACATCATCATATTCAATGAGGTGTTTTCTTATATCAAAGTTATGGGTTTCAACGCGTTTCTGTGCGTTTTCGATCGCCTTTGAGACCATCTTATTTTCTATCGGCATTTCTTCATCCATGCCGAGTTTGTCCATAAGCCCAGAAATCCTGTCTGAACCGAAGATCCTCATTAGATCATCTTCGAGTGAGAGATAAAACCTTGATGAGCCCGGGTCACCCTGTCTTCCTGAACGCCCCCTTAACTGGTTATCAATACGTCTCGCCTCATGTCTTTCTGTGCCGAGTATATGAAGACCACCGGCAGATACAACCGTTTCCCTGTCGGTTCTGCAAATGTCCTCTGCTTTTGCAAAAGCTGCTTTCCATTCCTCATCGGTATAATCTTTTTTATCTTTTAAAATTTCCCTTGCAAGGCCTTCCGGATTGCCGCCAAGCACTATGTCTGTTCCTCTGCCTGCCATGTTTGTGGCTATTGTAACAGCCTTGCTTCTTCCTGCCTGGGCTATAATCTCAGCTTCCCTTTCGTGGTATTTTGCGTTCAGGACTGCGTGCGGTANCCCTTTTTTCTTTAAGAGGTGACTCAATAATTCTGATTTTTCAATCGAAATTGTACCAACAAGCACAGGTTGTCCCTTATCGTGTAATTCTTCTATCTCTTTTAATGCTGAAATAAATTTCCCTTTTTCTGACTTGTAAATCATATCAGGATGATCAATACGAACCATTGGTTTGTTTGTTGGAACAATTACTACTTCAAGGTTATATATCTTTGCAAATTCCTCAGCTTCTGTATCAGCTGTTCCGGTCATACCCGCAAGCTTTTTGTACATCCTGAAATAATTCTGAAATGTTATTGTAGCGAGTGTCTGATTTTCGCTCTCTATCTTAACGGCTTCCTTCGCTTCCACTGCCTGATGGAGTCCGTCTGACCAGCGCCTGCCAGGCATGAGCCTTCCGGTAAATTCATCTACAATAATGACCTCACCGTCCTTAATAACATAATCAACGTCCCTTTTAAAAAGTGTATACGCCTTTAATGCCTGAAGCACATGGTGAACAAGTTCAATGTTTGCAGGATCGTAGAGATTGCCCGCGCCAAGAAGGCTTTCTACCTTAGTATTGCCATCTTCAGTGAGGATGGCAGTCTTTGCCTTTTCATCAATAGTGTAGTCGGTATCTTTTTGCAGCCTGGGGATAATCTTGTCTATTTTATAATATTTGTCCGTAGATTCTTCCGATGGACCGGAAATAATCAAAGGTGTTCTTGCCTCATCGACAAGGATACTGTCGACCTCATCAACTATGGCATAATGAAGCTCCCTCTGACAGTAATCTGATATATCATATTTCATATTATCCCTGAGGTAATCAAAACCAAATTCGTTGTTCGTGCCATATGTTATGTCTGCCGAATAGGCCTCCTGACGCGAACATGGCCTGAGAAAATCCAATCTCTTATCGTTAGAGAAATAGGTCGGATCATAAAAGAAAGAGATATCGTGTTGTATAACACCTACAGAAAGACCAAGGAAATGATAAATAGGACCCATCCACTGGCTATCCCTCTTTGCAAGATAATCATTTACGGTGACTATATGGACGCCTTTTCCTTCAATTGCATTGAGATAGACCGGAAGAGTGGCAACAAGGGTTTTCCCTTCACCTGTCTTCATCTCGGCGATCCTGCCTTCATGGAGTACAATCCCGCCGAGTATCTGCATATCAAAGTGCCTCATGTTCATTTTTCGCATGGACACTTCACGCACTAATGCGAATGCTTCAGGGAGTAGGTCATCAACGGTTTCACCACCCTCAAGTCTTCTTTTGAATTCCTCTGTCTTTTCCTGAAGCTGTAAATCCGAAAGACCTGTTACGCTGGATTCAAGAGAGTTGACCTTTTCCATGATTGGCCATAATCTTTTGAGTTCACGCTCATTCTTTGTGCCAAAAACCTTGCTAAGTAATGTTCCGATCATAGATTATATAATAGATTAAGGGGGTTTTTATTTCAATAATTCAGAAGGAAATAAAAATAATCAGAAGGTGTTATGGACATATTAAAAATGACCGTCAATAATATCTTCTATCATATCTCAGGAATGAACCTTGCCAGAAAAAGAAAATACATGTTACATTGTGTTTATGAAAAAGACTGTATTTATATACACCTTCGGATGCCAGATGAACGTCCATGACACAGAAAAAATGTTTGGGGTTCTGAAAAAAGAAGACTACTACAAGACTGATAACTCAAACAAGGCTGATCTCATTATATTCAATACTTGCAGTATCAGACAAAAAGCCGAGCAGAAATTTTACAGTGAACTCGGCAGGATCAAATCATACAAAAAAAACAGGCCGGATCTTAAAATAGCTGTTGCAGGATGCATTGCGCAGCAGGAAGGAAAAAAAATCCTTAAAAAGGCACCTTATGTGGATTTCGTATTCGGTCCTCAGAATATACATAAGCTTAGAGACTTTATATCAAGTTCAAATGGACCTGTTTCTGTTAGTGATAATCCCGATTTGGCCTTAATAGACCTTCCGGTTCAGAGAGAAGCCGGTGTTAAGGCATGGGTTACTATAATGTACGGATGTAATAATTTCTGCAGTTACTGTGTAGTTCCCTATACAAGGGGCAGGGAAAAATCCAGGCCAAGTGAACACATCTATGCGGAAGTATCGGAAATTGCTGAAAAGGGGTATAAGGAAATTACCCTGCTTGGTCAGAACGTCAATTCTTATCAGAGCGATGTAAGTTTCCCCGGACTTTTAAAAAAGTTGAACAGAGTAGGGGGGATAGAGAGAATAAGGTTTATGACCTCTCATCCCAAGGACCTTTCCCTTGATCTTGCAGATGCAATTGCAGAATTGCCTAAGGTATGCGAACATATCCATCTTCCCTTGCAATCCGGTTCAGACAATATCCTTAAACGCATGAATAGGGTATATTCCTATGATATATACAGAGATAAGGTTATATTACTGAGGGAAAAAGTCCGCGGCATATCAATAACTTCTGACATAATATCAGGCTTTCCCGGTGAAACAGAAGAGGATCATATCAGAACACTAGATGCAATGAAGGAAATGGAATTTGACGGCATATTTGCTTTCAAGTTTTCTCCAAGACCGGGGACAGCAGCTGCCGTAATTGAGGGCCAACTCCCGGAGAATATTAAATCTGGGCGTCTCGCTGAAATATTAAGTCTGCAGGACGAGATAACATTGCAAAAAAATCTTCTTTTTGAGAATACCCAACAGGAGATACTTATTGAAGGCGTCAGCGACACAGATAAAAGCAGACTTGCCGGAAGGACAAGGACAAATAAAATTGTCACAATTCCTGAAACAGAAACGTCAAAGGGAACAATCATAACAGTCGAAATAAGAAAGGCCAGGAAACATTCTCTTGAAGGAATAACTCTGAAATAATGAGAGTCTCTATCCTGACACTTGGATGCAAGGTTAACCAGGCAGAAAGTTCATTTATAGAATGCAACCTCATTAATCTCGGATTTTCCATCGTAAACTTATCAGAGGAACCCGATTGCTGTATTGTAAATACCTGCACAGTAACATCAAAGAGTGATTACCAATCGAGACAGCTTATAAGAAGGGCTATTAGGTCAGGTGCAAAGGTAATAGCAACGGGCTGTTATTCTCAACTGAATCCTGATGAAATAAAAAAGATTGACAGTGCAATAGAAATTATACAGCATAGTGATAAATACAGTATTATCAACCTATTAACTGGCCATAATGGAAGCAGTAATTTAACTTATTCGAGCAGATCCAGACCATACGTTAAAGTGCAGGATGGGTGCAATGGTTCATGTTCATACTGCATTGTCCCAAAAGCGAGAGGAAAATCACATAGCATGACTGCTTCTGATATAGCAGAAACAGTTGCTGAGTTCTCGCTGTGCGGCTACAAAGAGGTTATCCTTACAGGAATTCATCTTGGATCATATGGTTATGACTTAAAACATAAATTAAAACTTTCAAATCTACTCATAACCATTTTAGAAAAAACAAATATTGAAAGAATAAGACTCAGTTCAATCGAAGTAAACGAGGTGGATAATGATCTAATTTCATTACTTAAAGAAAAACGCGTATGTTGTCATATGCATATCCCTCTTCAAAGCGGCGATGACAGAATCCTGAAGCTTATGAACAGAACGTATAAGGCAAAGGATTTCCATCATATAATAGAGAAAATTCTGGGAAACGTCCCTGATATTGCCATAGGAACTGATGTTATAGTCGGGTTTCCGGGTGAAGGGGAGAAAGAGTTCTCAAATACCAGGCATCTGCTTGATACATTACCGATAACATATATTCATATATTCCCTTTTTCACCGCGACCAGAAACGTTAGCTTCTAAGATGGGCAACCAGGTTCATTCTATGATAAAGAAAGAGAGATTTACCGAGTTGAACGCACTTAATATAAAGAAAAGGAAAGCCTATCTGAATCAGCAGCCAGGCAAAACCCTTGATGTCATTATTGAAGAACATGGTCCGGAAAACACATCTATCGGGACATCGGGCAATTACCTGAAGGTAAGGCTGTATACAAAAGAATATTCGAAAAAATCCCTAGTGCAAGTAAGGATTACCGGGGTTGAGAAGAACATGCTGCAGGGGATTCCTATAGGAAACCCATAACATATTATAAAGATAGAATATTTTCTATGCCTAAAACCTAATCAAAGCTGCTCGATCCTATAATTTTCAAGGAAAGACACTCTTATTAAACAGAATTAATAACATATTATTAACAATGCTTGTTGATACATAATGTCTGATAAGATATATTATGTTAAATTATATTAAAGTGGTTATATATTTCATGGCCTGTTTCTTTGTTCGTATTCTTTTTTCAAATTGAGCTTTTTTTAGTTCGTAAATCATCCGCCCTATTTCAGGGCCTGTTTCTATACCTGAAATAGCGGTAATCTCTCTTGAATTCATCAGTCCTGCCCTCCAAATCAATTTAAATCGCCTGTAATCATCAAGGAGGTCCAACCTGCCTGTCAGAATCAGAATGTCTATTATCGCTTCCTTACAACACGTGAAGAGATCAAATAATTCTCCCTGCAGATCATATCTGTTGCCAATCAAATTAATTCCCTGAAGAGTCAGTATTATCCTCTTTTGTACGATATTGCTCAATCGCAGTTGTTTTATGTCTATATTTGAAACGTTTTTTTTATTTTTTATCAGAAGATCTAGGCATAATAATCCTTTGTATGTAAGGTTTTGAGAAAATATCCTGTTAAGGATAACTTTAATTTTTAAAGGAAGAACCTTAAGTATGCCCTTTTCAAGCTTAGACATTTCTCTAATGTTATGCTCTAACTGACTTGATTGAATAGGTAATATTGAAGATAGAACACCGTCGTGAAATGCTTTTTTTAAGTACTTTGAAGCCTTCTCAGAGTTTAACAAATGGCTAAATTCTAAAGTGATTCTTTCAGGTGAGACTTTAATTATATTATTTTGCAGTGTTTTTATATAGTTATGAGTACTGGTATCTATCGAACCATTTATCTGAGCTGCAAAGCGGTAGGCCCTTAAAATCCTGAGAGGATCTGCAATAAGATTGTCTTTAGAGATACAACGAATTATTTTCCTTGTTATGTCTGCCGCACCATTGTATATATCTATCATTCCTTCTTCGGGTGACCACGCTATTGCGTTTATGGTAAAGTCTCTTTTTGACAAATCTTCTGTCAATGATCCCTGGGGTTCTGAAAAATCGAATGTTAAACCTTCCCTGAAACCAAGCCTTATGAATCCTTCTCTTTTGAATTCGATTATAGTGCCACCAAAAATATCTTTGATGTCCCTAACGAAAGTTTTCAGATCTCCATCCACGATATAATCCCGGTCTGATGAACGACATCCCATAAGTGTATCTCTTATATATCCACCGACAAGGTAAACCTCCCTCGCCCTTCCCTTTTCAAATATGACGGAATTGTACCTGTCCTTCAATATACGATTTTTGAGCTGTTTATCGGTAAGTTTCATATTGAGTTTTCATTGCTTTTTATATTGTTCTAATTCTTCCTTTAAAGCCTCTATTTCTTTTTTTAATTGCACCATCCTGAGTTCTCTTCCAACTGCCATTTCATAAAACTCCTCGAGCTCTTTTTACTCTTTTTTTAATTTCTTCCTCTGCTTTCTTTCGCTCAGTAATATTCCGTCCGATACAATATACCAAACCTTCTTCCGGTAATGATGTAGCTGTCCAGGAGAATATTCGTGTTGATCCATCTTTATGAATCAGGCGATTTTCATAATCGATGTTCTGTTTACCAGAAGCTAATAAAGCAAAATAATCTTTATAATTATTTTGATAATCATCAGGTGAAACAATTTCAAAAAGAGACTTTGTAAGTAGTTCTTCTTTTGAATAACCCAGTGTTCTTTCCCATGCAGGATTTATGTATTTAAAATAACCGGTTGAATCTGCAACGCTGATAAGGTCTTGCGACATATTGAGTATCCTGTCCCGCTCTTTTTCAGCCATAATGCGCTCGGTGACATTTCTTGCAGCACCAACTATACCGAGAACGTTTCCCATATTGTCTTTCATTGGCGATTCATCTATTTCAAGCAATACTTTGTTTCTATCCTTTTTATATAGCTCTAATAAATAAGGCGCTTGCTTCTCTCCTGTCTTTAGTGCAGTTTCAGTGATTTCCAAGCCTGTTTTGTTGATCGGGTTTTCAGTAAGCAGTTCTGTCCACTCTATCATCATTTCCTCAGGAGCATATCCAAGAATCTGTTTTGACTGGGGACTCACATAAGTAAATACATGGTCGGCATTATGTACATAATAGATCTCATTGCTATGTTCAATTATGTTCCCGAGCTTTTGTTCGCTTTTTCGCAGATCTTCCTCGGCACGCTTCCACTCAGAGGTATCAAATGCTAGAACAATTTCAGCCTGCCTCCCTGTAAAAGTCATCGTATGAGAAATGATTTCTACATAGATTAGATTGCCATCCTTCTTGATGTGTCTCCATGTACCGGCTATATCAAGACCTTTCGTAACTTTTGTGATATTTTCAAGAAGAGCTGGAATATCTTCGGTCGGGCGAATATCTTTGATGGTCATAGAAAGAAATTCTTCCTGCGAATAACCGTAATGCTGTATAGCCGCATCGTTTACATCAAGAAAAGCGAGTGTTTCAAGATCATAAATCCACATAGGATGCGGGTTGGATTTATAAAAATTATCGTATATTTCCTTGAAATCCCTTAATAAACTTACAATTTGAATATTTTCTGAGCTTAATGCTTTAAAAAGGGCAAGCTCTTCTTTCAATTCATTTAATTCATTGATGAGTTGTTCTTTTGTTTTTCCCTGATCATTCATCCTTTTTCCGTTTCTTGTTTACGACATTTAAGCATTAAAGAAAACCTTTTTACAATCTTTTGCTTGATAATTTGATGTTTAAACAAAAGAAAATTATAGCAATTTCTTTTTTGTTTACCAGAAAGAAACAAACCTTAAATTTTTCTATCATCTCCGGCGGATTTTTACCTTCTGGAACGGTATAAAGCTATCAGTTTCTTCACCGCTATGGGAAAGATTCCGATGAGTGCAAATGAAACGATCAGGCTCGGGGAGAAAATACCTTTAACGGACTCAATCTTCGCCAGTTCTTTTCCTGCGTTCACAAACACCATGGTTCCGGGCAGCATTCCTATCTGCGATACCCAATAGAATTTGAAAAGGGACATTGTCGTAAGTCCCATAGTGAGGTTGATCAACCAAAAGGGGAATACCGGGATTAAGCGCAGGGTAAAAAGATAAAATGCCCCTTCTTTTTCTATTCCCTCATTTACCTTTTTAACCCTGTCCCCGAACTTATTCTGTATCCAGTCTCTTAGAAGAAATCGGGAAGCAAGGCATGCCAGTGTAGCGCCAATAGTGCTTGCGAAAGAGACTACGATGGTCGCTGTCCAGAAACCGAACAGAGCGCCTCCGGCAATACCTAATGGGGAAGCTCCGGGCAAAGAAAGAGAGGTGGTAATGACGTAGATAAGAAAATAGCCGGTAATGACCATGAGCATATGGTTTTCATAGAGGGACTTAAGCGAATCCAGCGATCCCTTCAAATACGAAAGAGTGAGATACTGGTCGAGGTGAAAAATCTTCACCGCCACAATTACCCCAACAATAACGAGCAGAATGACGACTTTCTTTATCTTCATTCTTGCGCTATTCTCCTAATGCCTTTTTCATTCTTGGCACAAATTCTTTTCCGGGAACATAGTCTACTATCTGTAACTCTTTTATTTCATTGCCGCCGGAATCAAGGAATATCACAGTCGGGACACCCTTCACATCATATTGTTTCAGCAGTTGCAGAACATCCGGATTGGCCTCTTTTGTCAGATCAACCTTAATCATAATGAATTTTGCAGATTCTTTTACTACATCCTTGTCATGAAATGTCTTTTTGTCCAATTCTCTGCAGGGCGTGCACCAGTCTGCATAAAAGTCAATGATTATCGGTTTTTTGGCAGCTATTGCTTTCGTATACGTTTCCTGGGAATATGGCTGCCAGGACACCCCTGGTCCACGTAAAAGAACAGTACCCGCGAGCAAGAGAGATAACCCTATTGCAAAAACACCGACTGTTCTTTTTATCATGACGAACGTCCGCGCTGTTTTCCCTGTTTTACTTATGAAACCTAAATGAACTCCTGCAGCCAAAGCAATAAAAGCCAGTATGAACGTTCCTGTATCATGGCCCGGTATGAGTGGTTTAACAAAATACACAGCCATGGCAAGCATAATCCATCCGAACAAAGTCCTAATCCATATCAACCACTCACCGGAGCGTGGAAGCTTGCTCAGATTTCCAGCAAATATCGACAGAATAAAGAGAGGCAATCCAAGTCCAATGCTAAGAGTGAAGAATATGAGAAAACCGTACAGAGGGTCTCCTTTCTGAGCAACCATTGTCAGAAGGCCGATAATAAATGGCCCTATACAGGGAGCAGCAACGATACCGAGTGTCAGTCCCATAAAGAGTGATTGGGCATAGCCTGTATGTGATTTTGATACTGCAGAACTCAGGAAACCTGGCAGCCGGAGTTCCCATAATCCGAAAAAGTTAAGCGCCATGAGGAACAGAACTGATGCGACAAAAATGAGCACGGCAGGATGCTGAAGGAATGAGCCCATGAGCCTGCCGGTAAAAGCTGCTGAAACTCCAATGGCTGAATTCATGACCGATAGCCCGAGAATATAGAGAAGGCCATGGAGAAGAAGATAGCCCTGACGTTCACCCGTTTCACTCCGACCTCCAAAATAGGAGGCGGTAATNGGGATCAGTGGATACACACAGGGAGTAAGATTAAGGGCTATTCCCCCTAAAAAAACTCCGAGAAGTGTTAGGATCAAGCCTGTGCCAATACCAGTTGAAATACCTTTCTGTCCTCCGGACGCTCCATAAGATGCGCGGCCTGCCTCAAGAGGCAACCCCATTTCCTTCCATGTCGGAAGACCCTGAGCAAAACGGTATACATTTTTATATCCGAGTTTGACAGCCAAACTGGCTGCACCGTGACTTCGCACTCACGTTAGGCCGTCTCAGTAAAAGACTATTTTCTTGTTTTTTTCTGGACCGAGAAGCTTTTTTATGTCAGACCGCATCATGGGAGAGTATTGGTTCCACCAGGTTGGAGCAAAATCAATATGAAGGGCCCCCTTGATATGTTGCATCTGATACGACCACTCTTGCCTTACATCTACAAGGGAAAAAACAGTTGAATCTTTTAGATATTCCCCCTTGAGTTCCTCAGGTGAGATAAGCTGATACCCTCCCTTTTTCGCTTCAGCAGCGACCTTGTCCCAGGCGTTTGCAGGATTTTGAGTTTCTGATTGTGCTTGAGCAGCAAAAAACAGGAAAAGTAAGAACGCAAAACTTATTTGTACTATTTTCT
>WSSedA1B2DRAFT_1000111_pt1 | contig 15721 bp, 11 predicted proteins | sample WetSurSiteA1Bulk_FD_9465 | JGI IMG/M metagenome (IMG submission 9465) | reverse complement strand
GGGTAAGTCTTATACGACCAGCTCCTGCTGAACTCCCCCAGGATCGGAAGGTAGCAAGGGTAGGCAGTTGTAGCGGTGCGATATAAGTAGCTTACCCTTTTTTTGCCCCCTGCCCCTTAAAGGGGGTTTTATAATTCCCGAAAACAGCACCCTTTAGAGTGGCGCGGTGGGCTAAGATGTTGCATTCCAGTCAATTCAAAATATTATTGTAGAAACTATACTTAATAATGCTTCTAAGAATTTACCCTGAAAATCCAAATCAGGACCGCATCAGAAAAGTGGTTGATGTGCTAGATGGCGGAGGAATTATTATTTATCCTACAGATACTGTTTATGCTATGGGTTGTGATATTAAGGCTAATAAATCGATCGATAAAATTGCACGTTTAAAAGGCCTGAATCCTCTGAATCCAGACATGTCCCTTATATTTCATGATATGAGCCAGCTTTCAGAATATACAATTATCAGGGATAATTCGGTTTTTAAGCTTCTTAAACGGAATCTGCCAGGACCATTTACTTTTATTGTGCAAGCTAATAACCAGATTCCTAAATTGTTCAAAAATAAGAAAAAAACAGTAGGAATAAGGATCCCGGACAATGTCATTGTACTTGAACTGGTTAAAGAGCTGGGAAGACCAATCATCACAACATCCATCCATGATCCGGATGAAGTAATCGAGTATATCACTGATCCTGAACTGATATATGAAAAATACCGTGATTTTGCAGAAATAGTTATAAATGGCGGATATGGCAAGAATGAAGCTTCAACAATTGTTGACTGTACTTCAGAGGAGATAAAAATAATACGTCAGGGTCTGGGTATTCTTGAATTATGATCATTACAATAACCTTTTTAATCTTTGCAATCTATTTTTTATAGAAACTGCTGGAGAACAAGACTATTACTGTCAACAGCTCCAGGCGTCCCAGCAGCATTAAAGCACTGAGAATCCATTTTCCTGCTGGAACCAGGTCGGCATAAGATGTAAAGGGAGAGAATGTACCTAATCCTGGACCAATATTGCCAAGCATTGAAGCAGATGTGCTGAAAGCTGTAATGATATCATAATTCAGAAAAGATATTGCAAGCGTTCCTGCACATAGGCAAATGAAGTATAAAATTATAAATATCAGAAGGTTATAAACAATATTCTCAGGAACCCTCTTTTGATCAATTTTCACAGGCAGATATGCATAAGGATGTATCAGCCTTCTGGTCTCTTTTCTGCTATTCCTGGCAATAATAAGTAATCTGATTACCTTAATCCCCCCGCTGGACGAACCTGCCATGCCTCCCGTAAACATCAGGATAAACATTATAAGTAACAGTATGTTCCCCCACTGACTAAAATTCTCAGTATAGAATCCCGTTGTGGTGATTATTGAAACTGCATGGAAAAATCCATCCGAAAAAGCTGCTGAAAGCGTTGTACCTGAATTAATAAAGAGCAAAGAAGACATTATAACCGAAAAACCAAGAATTAGTATGACATAAAACAAAAATTCATTATTACCGATAACTTTTTTGTAATTGCCTTTTAATCCAAAATAAAAAAGTGCTGGACTAGTCCCGGCGAAGAACATAAAAACAGTAATTACAGCCTTTAGATAGGGAGAAGAAAAAGCAGCAAGGCAATTATTATGTGTAGAAAATCCTCCTGTTGAAAGTGTTGATAATGAATGACAAATAGCATCAAAGAACGGCATTCCCCCGAATGCCAGTAAAAATACTTCAATAAGGGTGAGCACAATATATATAATGATCATCCTTTTTACAGTTTCAAGTACTTTCGGGTGAATCTTATCGGTAGTATGTCCGGAAAATTCGGTAGTCGAAAGCTGGATATTAAGGCTTTTTACGACCGGAAGAACATAAAATGCTAATGCAATTAATGCAATTCCACCGGTCCATTGGGTGAGACTTCTCCAAAAAAGTATTCCGTGAGGCAATGACTCAACATCTGCAAAAATTGTGGCTCCGGTTGTTGTAAAACCTGAAATTGATTCAAAAAAAGCATCTGTAAAGTTGTCGGTTGACAGACTGAATAAATAGGGCAAGGAGCCAAAAATGCTGAATAAAAGCCAGATACACGTGTTGATAATGAAACCTTCCCTGGTACCATAAACCTTTTCTGCATTACGGAGTGGAGTAAATACAAGTATCCCGGTGATTAAAGTGATCAGAGCTGAATAGAGCAATGAACTTGCAGCATGCTCATTATATGCCCATGATACGGCAGCTGAAATCAGCATCAATAATCCTTCGATAATCAGGATCTGGCTGAATACTCTGGCGATAATCCTGAAATTGATCATACCTGATCAGGTGAAGTATTTGGATATCCTTTCGTAGGCTGATGGCAGGGTAAAAACAACAACTTTATCATTCGGCTTGATGATTGTATCACCTGTTGCAATATATGCGACTCCATCCCTTGTACCTCCGCCAACAATTGCATCTTTGGGGAAATCGAGACTCCTTAATGTGCCCTTTGTAATCTTGGAATCTTCTGGTACATTAAATTCGATAACCTCAGCTTCAGTACCTGTCATATATTTAACCTGCGTGACATTCGGATTGGTAGTATGCCGGAATATCCTGCTGGCAGCTGAGATCTTTTTATTTATTATCGTGTCAATTCCTGTATTCTCGGCCAGGTTTATATATTCCATATTTTCCACTTCTGCAATCGTTCTTTTGACACCGAGCTTTTTAGCCAGCAGACATGAAAGAATATTTGTTTCGGAATTGCCTGTGACTGCCACGAATGCATCCATTTTGGAGATACCCTCCTGCTCCAGGAGATCTACATTCCGGCAATCACCGTTAATAATCAGCGTATCTTCAAGTATCTCCGAGAGTGCTTCACATCTTTCAGGATCTGAATCGATCAGTTTTACCTCACACGTTTTTTGCATATAAAGGGCCACATGTTTGCCTATCCTGCTCCCTCCAAGGATCATTATACTCTTGGCTTCAAAATTCTCTTTGCCAGATGTTGCCATCATTTCATCAATACCTTCGTTTGTGGAAATGACAAATACAAGGTCTCCGAGGTAAAAGTGCTCATCGCCTCTGGGAATAATGGTTTTTTCATTCCGTTTTATGGCTACAGCCCGATACTTGTCAGTACTGTGCGAAACGGAAATTTCCTCAAGACTCTTATTTAGGATTGGCGCATTTTCATCCAGCTTCTGAACATACATGGCAAGTTTACCTCCGCAAAATTCCATGAATTCAGTTGTACCTGTCTCATGGAGCAGACTCAGAACCTCCCTGGCGGCAATTAGCTCGGGGTAGATTAGGGAATCTATTCCAAGTGATTTAAAGAACTCAAGAGTAGAATGTTCGAGGTAATCAAGGTTGTCGATACGCGCAATGGTCTTTATTGCACCAAGTCTCTTCGCCAGTATTGAAGAGGTAATATTAGTGTCCTCGCCATGAGTTACTGCTATAAACAGATCCGTTTTCTTCTGAAGCAACTCCTGAAGCATATTTATTGATGTGGCAGATCCGACATAGGTAAGTACATCCAGGGAAGAATCAACGGGTTTCAGCCTGTCTTCTTCAGTATCGATCAGGATGATTTCATGATTTTCATTCGATAGCATTTTTGCAAGATGTGTTCCTACTTCACCCGCTCCGGCAATTATTATTCTCATAAAACCCTGTTAATAACAAGGCAAAGTAAGATATAAATTGTCGAATATTAAAATTTGAATCATAACCTTATCCTGAATGCCCCCGATTTTTTAACATAATGAATGGAATCAATTTTTTCCTTGTTCAATTTCCCTGTCAGAAATGAGTAAGGGGAGGCAGGTGCCTGCGTAATAATAAAAGAATTTAATGGGCTTTCAAACCTGAATTTTTTTTCAATCTGCGGGTGAGATCCTGTAAGGATTAGATAACCAGGTTTAGTACTCTGTATAAGCTTATTATTCAGATAGCTGCTTATCAAAATCTTTTTTTCACCAATTCTGACAAGGAGGGCATTATCATTGAAGGAGCTTTGTTTCATCTTTAATCCTTTTGTCGCGCAATGTCTTAATACTTCAGGAGGAGTAAGAGTCATGTCACTGAAAAAATTCAGAGTTTTTCCTTTCCTTATCCCGATAGCGTCAGAAACAGATGTATTGTAAATGATCAGTTCAGTGGAAGCCTTGTCTGAAATTATCCTTAAGGTTCCCAGAAACATATAAAGGCATAGGAGATAAACAGGAAAACGAACCGGGAGTCTTTTCCTGTAAATAAGGTACATGGTGAAAAGAAAAATGACAAAAAAGAGTATTACCGATTCAATTGGTACCATACCTATATTCTCGATCGTCGATAAAGGAAGGGCAGAGGCCTTTTCAGTCAGCATTTCAGTAAGCCCGGTAAGATAACTTAGAAGTGAGGCAAGTGGCTGGGAAATAAACTTTAGCGGGTACGTCAGAGGAACAAGGCATCCGACTATAATAAGAAATGATGAAAGAGGTACAATNATAATATTTGTCAGGATAAACCAGGTTGGGAACCGGTTAAAAAGTGAAATCGTCATAGGCAGGGTACCAGCCTGAGCCAATATTGTCACAGCTGCTGATTGCCATATTTTATCTGCTATCCAGGTTTTAAACCTTAACTTAACATATAAATCCCTGTAAAAGCAGATAATAAAGATCACTGATGAATATGAGAGAAGAAATCCTGCATCAAACAACCCTGAAGGATGTACAATTAAAAGAATAAATGCTGAGGCCAGCAATGAATTCATACTGTTCACATCTCTCTTCATTAGTTTCCCGGCCTGAAGGAAAGTAAACATTAATGTAGCTCTTATTACCGAAGGAGTTAGCCCTGTAACAAATGCAAAGGACCACAATAATAATACAGTAAATATGATCCTGAGGGAATTCAACTTTTTCTTCATGAAGAAGAGCATGTTGAATACAAAAACACTCAGGATTACTGCATGCAATCCTGAAACTGCCATTATATGCATGACTCCGGCTTTGATAAAAATCAGTTTTTGCTCCTGGTCAAGCATGCTTTTCTGTCCTAAAGTAATAGCTGCCACGAGTGCAAGCCTGTCGCCCCTTATCCCCCGTTCTTCATATATGTCAATAATCTTTTGCCTTATAATCAAGGCCCTGTGCCTCAATTTCCTGTGACCGGGATGANAAATTTTTATGATACTTTCTGTATTAGCATAGCTTAAGTACTTTATGCCGTGGTTCTCCATGTAAAACTTATAATTAAACTCATATGGATTTCCCCTGTTAACAAATGGCTTAGCCGAACACCGGATTTTCATAAAATCTCCCGGAAGCAAAGTATTTATTAAAGCATCTTTCTTTGTATAGATCAATAATGATCCTGTTAAAGGAACATTTCCTGTGTCAGTAACCATGGCCAGGAGCTTCACGATTATCCTGCAATTGTTTTCGTTTTCTTCAGGATATTCTGATAGCGTACACACGTAGGTTTTTATTCCTGGCTCCAGGGTAGAAAGACTATTCTTTTCATCAACATAAAGAAGATGGCCGCATAGTAATAAAGCCATGGTCATAGGGAAACCGTAGAAATGGTTTGTTAGTCTTTTATTATAAAACAGGCTTGCTGTAAATCCCAATATTATAACAATCGACAGAGTGACAAGAAAAAACTGATCAGGTTTAAAATAAAGGCCTGAAATAATTCCAATACAGACAGAAAGAACTATCCGTAAAAATGGTATTTCTCTATTTAGCACAGTCTGCAGCTATGAGACTATATTCAATAAAGATATGAAAAAAGTTTGGAGTGAGCTAGAGTTTGGAGTAATTAGAGTTAAACAGCCTGACTTAAAATACTCTGGTGCACTTTATTTACTTTAGGCACTTTTTATTTTCTGTCCGGGTAATATAGTCTTGTAATCAGCTTCGAATCTGCCCTTGCTGATTGCATTCAGCTTTCCCTTAAGAAGCCTTTTCCTCAGCGAGCTGACCTTGTCAGTGAACAGTATGCCATCAAGGTGGTCATATTCATGTTGAATTATTCTGGCCTTATAACCCTCATGAACTTCATCATGGAACTGCCAGTTCTCGTCATAATATGTGATGCGGATACGAGATTCACGATTGATCTCTTCCCTGAGGTTGGGTATACTCAGGCATCCTTCAGTCATTAATTGCAGATCTCCTGATTTCTCGATAATATGTGCGTTAATAAAAGCTCTCTTGAAATCAGCAAGTTCAGGTTCATCATCACCAACTGGCTTTCCATCAATTACAAATACCCTGATTGATTTGCCAATTTGAGGGGCAGCCAGTCCAATTCCTTCTGATTTGTACAGAGTCTCAAAAAGATCAGCTATCAACTGATCCAGTTCTGGATAGTCCCTGTCAACATCCTCTGCAATCTTTCTTAAAACCGGATGACCATATATTACAATCGGGTAAACCATATTTTCTACTTAAACCTATTATTTTTTGCTCTCAGCTATTAACCTTTCATTACTGTCTATCAGATGTCAGCAATCAGCTACCAGTTATTTGCTCTCCTCCTTCTGCTCCCTGCCTTCTGCCATCTGTCTTTTATCAAGGAACGATTGCAGAATTATCGAAGCACTGATCTTATCAACCATTGCCTTATCCTGTCGCTTTTTTTTACCGACTCCTCCCTCAATCATCGTTTTCAGGGCCATTCCTGATGTAAACCTTTCATCAACAAGGTTAATCTGTTTTCCAGGATATGATTTCTCCAGTTTCTTAATAAACTGTTTAATGTATTTAACAGATTCACTTGGCTTGTTGTTCAACGTTACAGGATAACCTATTACAAATTCGTCAACAGATTCAGTTTCCAGAAGGTTCTTAAGGAAGTCGTAAAATTCGTGGTTCCTTACTGTTTTCAGTGGCGAAGCAAAGATTTGCAGCGGATCGGTGACGGCCAGTCCGATTCTTTTTGTACCGTAATCTATGCCGAGTATTCTGCCCATTAATTCAATTATGGGCCAAAAGTAAGAAATTTCTTTAAAAAGGACACAAGGCATCAGACTCTTGGCTCTGGGAAGCTCCGTACCAAATGCCCGGATTCCGGAACCTTACCCTGATAATATAAAAAGAAAAGGCGCAAGGGGATTCTTCTTCCTTGCGCCTGGTGTTTTGTGCCTTTACCTATTTGGCTACAACTGTCTGTTCATAAACCATAGCAGCTAAACGCTGGTACGATTTGTATCTCCATTTTGCATTCTCCTCGGCAGCCTTGAAAAGCACTTCTGCCTGCTCGGGGAATGATTTTACAAGAGATGTATAACGAACTTCCGACTTCAGGAAATCCTGGAATTTGCTCCAGTCAGGCTCCTTGGAATCGAGGGTAAACGGATTTTTGCCTTCTTTTTCAAGAAGCGGATTATACCTGTAATTATGCCAGTAACCCGATTCTACTGCAAACTTCTGCTGAGCCTGTGTTTTGCCCATCCCATCTCTGAGTCCATGATTAATACATGGTGAATAAGCAATTATCAGTGATGGTCCCGGATATGCTTCAGCTTCTTTCAGAGCTTTAAGGTACTGGGAGTTGCTGGCACCCATTGCTACCTGGGCAACATAAACATAGCCATAGCTCATCGCCATCTGGCCAAGATCTTTCTTGCGGATCTTTTTGCCTGATGCGGCAAATTTGGCAACAGCTCCGGCAGGTGTTGATTTTGAGGCCTGACCACCTGTATTTGAATAAACTTCAGTATCAAGCACGAGAACATTTACATCTTCACCTGATGCAAGAACATGGTCAAGTCCGCCATAGCCGATATCATAGGCCCATCCGTCACCTCCAAATATCCAATGCGATTTTTTAATAAGGTATTGTTTAAGATCAAGGATCTCCCTGGCAAATGCTGATTTGTCTTTCTCACAAGCTTCAATAACCCTGGCAGATGCAATCCGTGAAGGTTCAGCCAGATCTTTGTCTCTCAGCCACTCTTCAAACGCGGCTTTGGTTTCGGGATTAACTCCGTTGATAAACGATTCTCCCATAAGACGCGCGATACGCTCTCGTAGCTTGTTCGCTCCAATAGAAAGCCCAAGACCGAACTCGGCGTTGTCCTCAAACAGTGAATTTGCCCATGCAGGTCCATGACCCTTCTTGTTGTGGGTGTAGGGTGTCGATGGTGCTGAACCGCCATATATCGAGGAGCATCCTGTTGCATTGGAAGCTATTAAGCGATCACCGTAAAGTTGCGTTAATGCCTTTATGTAAGGGGTCTCTCCGCAACCGGCACATGCTCCGGAAAACTCAAATAATGGTTGCGAGAACTGACTGTTCTTTACATTTACAAACTTATCGACCACAGTGTCTTTGTACCCAACCTTTTCGTGCATATAAGTCCAGCGGTCAGTTTCAGCAAGCTGGGTTTCAAGCGGCTTCATTATCAAAGCTTTATTCTTTGAAGGACAAACATCAGCGCAGTTGCTGCAGCCTGTGCAGTCCAGAACGCTTACCTGCATCCTGAACCTGTATGCTTTCAGTACTCCGGGTATTCCCTGAATAGTCTCTGTTCCGGCCGGTGCATTTTTTACTTCCTCTTCGGTTAAAAGAAAAGGACGTATTACTGCATGGGGACAAACATAAGAACACTGGTTACACTGAATACATTCATTTGGCTGCCATTCAGGAACATTCACAGCAATACCGCGTTTTTCGTAAGCGCTGGTCCCCGATGGGAATGTTCCATCTTCCCTTCCTTTGAATGCACTGACCGGAAGATCATCTCCCTTCATCGCATTCATAGGTTCCATTACTTCACGGATGAATTCAGGAATGTCGCGTGTATCTTTTTCCTTTTTGACCTCGATTTTTGCCCATTCTGCAGGAATTTCAACTTTTGTTACATTGCTTCCCTTGTCAATAGCTGCGTAGTTCATGTTAACTACATCCTCTCCTTTTCTGCCGTAAGTCTTGTAAATAGCCTTTTTCATTTCGGCTTCGGCTTTTTCATAGGGAATAATATTTGCCAGCTTGAAAAATGCAGCCTGCATTATTGTGTTTGTACGGTTTCCAAGTCCGATTTCTTCGGCTATAAGGGTGGCATTGATGATAAAGAAATTAATCTTATTCTCTGCCATATATTTTTTCATATGGTCGGGAAGACGTTTCTTAGTTTCTTCAGCATCCCATATTGAGTTGAGAAGAAATGTTCCGCCTTTTTTAAGACCTTTAAGCATATCATATTTATCAAGATACGAAGGCACATGACATGCTACAAAATCAGGTGTGTTTACCAGATATGGTGAACGGATCGGCTTATCTCCGAAGCGAAGATGTGATGTGGTGATACCCCCCGACTTCTTGGAATCATAGGCAAAATATGCCTGGCAGTATTTATCGGTTGTATCTCCGATAATCTTTATGGAGTTCTTATTGGCACCGACAGTACCATCAGAGCCAAGACCATAAAATTTTGCGGAATGAGTTCCTGGAAGGGCAACGTTTATCTCAGGAAGAACAGGCAGAGAGGTAAAAGTGACATCATCAACTATCCCGACTGTGAAATGATTCTTAGGTTCCTTGAGCTTCATATTCTCATAAACCGAAAGAACCTGACTTGGCGTAGTATCTTTGGAGCTCAGTCCGTAACGACCACCTATTATTAAAGGTCTTTCCTGTTTATCATAGAACATATCCTTTATATCGAGGAAGAGTGGTTCTCCGGGAGCACCGGGTTCCTTTGTTCTGTCGAGAACAGTAATTTTCTTCACCGATTTTGGGAATACATTGAAAAAGTATTTTGAAGATAACGGTCGGTATAAATGAACAGTCAGTAAACCAACTTTTTCACCCTTGGCTCTCAGGTAATCAATAACCTCCTTAGATGTTTCAGTGATTGAACCCATTGCAATAATAATGTTCTCAGCATCGGGAGCTCCGTAATATGTAAATGGTTTATATTCCCTGCCTGTAAGCTTTGATATTTCAGCCATGTATGAGTTTACAATATCAGGTATTGGCTCATAGAACGGGTTAATCGCCTCCTTGGCCTGGAAGAAGATATCAGGGTTTTGTGCGGTTCCTCTTGTTACAGGGTGCTCCGGATTCATTGCATTATCACGGAACCTGGCAAGTGCTTTCATGTCAAGAAGTTTCTTCATGTCTTCCATTTCAAGCACTTCAATTTTCTGGACTTCTGCGGAGGAGCGGAAACCGTCAAAGAAATGAAGGAATGGTATCCTTGATTTAATGGCCGACAGGTGGGCAACACCGGCAAGGTCCATTATTTCCTGTACACTGCCGCTTGCCAGAAAAGCAAAACCTGTTTGCCTGGTAGCATAAATATCGCTATGATCACCAAAGATTGATAGAGCATGGGCAGCGATTGTCCTTGCACTTACATGAAATACTCCCGGCAGAAGCTCCGCAGCAATCTTGTACATATTCGGGATCATTAGCAGCAAACCCTGTGAGGCGGTGAAAGTTGATGTGAGTGCCCCGGTCTGCAAGGCTCCATGAACTGCCCCGGCGGCACCGCCTTCTGACTGCATCTCAACTACTTTGACCTGTTCCCCAAAGATGTTTTTCAATCCGTTGGCAGACCATTCGTCAACATATTCAGCCATTGTTGATGAAGGTGTGATAGGATATATGCAAGCAACCTCGCTAAACATATATGCGATATGCGATGCAGCCTGATTGCCGTCGCAGGTTATAAATTTCTTTGTTCCCATTTTGAATAGAATATATAGTTTGTTAAGAAATATTTTTAGAAAGAAAGTGCAAATTTATTAAATTTTTTAGTCTGTTATCCACCATTCATAGAAATCAGGAACTCTTCGTTCGACTTGGCCTGCATGAGCCTGTCGCGGAGGAATTCCATCGCCTCTACGCCATTCATATCGGTTAGATAATTGCGTAGAACCCATATCTTCTGAAGAATATTTTTATTTAGCAGAAGATCTTCACGACGTGTGCTTGAAGCAGGGATATCAATTGACGGGAATATTCTCCTGTTCGATAGTTTGCGGTCGAGCTGGAGTTCCATATTTCCTGTTCCCTTGAATTCTTCAAATATTACATCATCCATCTTTGAACCGGTCTCAGTTAGTGCTGTTGCGATTATTGTCAGTGAACCGCCGTTCTCAATGTTACGCGCGGCACCGAAAAACCGTTTTGGCTTGTGAAGTGCATTTGAATCGACACCGCCGGATAAAACTTTTCCCGAAGCAGGAGCGGTAGTATTGAATGCCCTGGCTAACCTTGTGATAGAGTCAAGCAGAATTACAACATCATGGCCGCATTCAACAAGACGCTTTGCCTTCTCAAGAACAATATTGGCAATCCTGCAATGTCGTTCGGCTGGCTCATCAAAGGTTGAAGCTATTACTTCTGCTTTGACGTTTCTTGCCATATCAGTCACTTCTTCAGGTCTTTCATCTATTAGCAGGATCATCAGATAGACATCCGGATGGTGTTTTGCAATGGCATTGGCAATTTCCTGAAGCAGGATTGTCTTCCCAGTTTTAGGTTGCGCAACAATAAGTCCACGTTGCCCTTTGCCTATCGGGGAAAACATGTCTATTACTCTCACTGATAGAGAACCTTCTCCTGGTGTGCAAAGTGTGAATTTCTCGTTTGGAAAGAGAGGCGTCAGAAAATCAAATGGAACCCGGTCACGTATAAAATCCGGACTTCTTCCGTTTATTTCGTCCACTTTAATAAGCGGAAAGTATTTTTCACCCTCTTTGGGTGGCCTGATAGAACCCTTGATTGTATCTCCTGTTTTCAGGCCGAAAAGCTTTATCTGTGATTGTGATACATAAATATCATCAGGAGAGTTGAGATAATTGTAGTCAGGTGATCTGAGAAATCCATAACCGTCGGGCATAATTTCCAGAACTCCGGTGTTATAAATTATACCTTCAAATTCGTAGGGTTTCTCTTTTTTTTCTTCTTTAACCGGCTGAATATCAGTAATTATCTCTTTTATTGGTGGTTCAATAATAATTTCTCCCGCAGCAATATCCGTAACTGGTTTTATTTCTTCATATAATGGTTCATCCCCATTTAAAGGAAGAGTAGTTTCAACCACTATTTCAGGTTTCTTTTCCTCTCTGGCTGCAAACGGGCTTTCTTTGAATCTGGGAGTCCTGTCTTTTCTGTCAGGATAATCTTGTTCACGCTTCCACCTGGGTTCTCTGATGTCTCCTTTACCCGGTTCGGATGTTTTGAACAGATCAGGTTTTTCTTCTGTTTTTTCCGTTCTGGTAACTGTTTCTCTCTGATCAGTGAAAGTTATTTCGGGTTTTCTAAGATCATCAGGCGAAACAGAAATAACCGATTCAACGGGACGGTTTATAACCGGTTTGACAGTTCTGGGCCTTTTCCCTCTCCTCTGGCCCGAATCGTATTGCTGATTTCCCATTTCATTTAAAGGAATTACAGGTTTGGATTCTTCAATATTGTTTTTCCTTTTCTCAGTTGCTTCAATAGCCTGCTGATCTAGGATTTTATAAATCAGATCCTGTTTTTTCAAAGATTCTGTTTTTTTGATTTTAAGTTCTCTGGCTATATCCCGTAACTCGGGAAGAAGCTTATTGCTTAACTCAAGAATGTCGTACATAATAATTAATGAAGATAAAGAGATTTTATTTTTTTAATGGATAACCAGACTAAGAATTGAAGCAGAGCCGGTGGGAAAACCGCAGCAATATTAATAAAATAAACAATATAAGTTGTGTTAATTATGAAAAAAAGCTTCGGGAATAATATGAATTCAAATAATATACTGATATTCTACAGCAGAAAATATCTTCTGCAATTTAGGTGAAAACTCTGATTTGACAAAAATATTTTAATAGATAAATGAATTTCATGACATTTTTTTTATTAAAATTGTGGTCTAAGCCTTCTTTTTGCGAACCTAAACTGTCTTAACCTGTAATGCGTCAGCTAAAGATTACGAAACAGGTTACTAACCGCGACACTCCTTCTCTTGATAAATATTTACAGGAGATAGGAAGGGTAGATCTCATTTCACCTGAAGAGGAAGTAATTCTGGCAAGAAAAATCAAGAGCAGGGATCCTGATGCGCTTGGAAAGCTTGTCAAAGCAAACCTTCGTTTTGTTGTCTCAGTCGCAAAACAGTACCAGAATCAGGGTATGGGACTCCCTGATTTGATCAATGAGGGGAACCTCGGCCTTATGAAAGCAGCTCAGCGCTTCGATGAAACAAGAGGATTCAAATTCATCTCCTATGCAGTCTGGTGGATCCGGCAGTCAATTCTGCAGGCTCTTGCTGAACAGGCAAGAATTGTAAGGCTCCCGGTGAATAAAATCGGATCAATAAACAGGATTAACAGAGCATTTGCGAGGCTTGAACAGGAATTTGAGAGGGAACCTTCATCACAGGAGATTGCAGATATGCTTGAAATGATCCCTGAAGATGTAAAGGAATCGCTTAAAACAAACGGCAGGACTATAAGCATGGATGCTCCTATAAGTTCTGAAGAGGAAAATACCATGTATGATGTAATGCAGAATCCCGATACACCAAGTCCTGATAAGAACCTTATAAATGAATCGCTGGCATGGGAGATTGAACGGGCCCTCAGCTCACTTTCTCCACGGGAATCTAAAGTCCTGAAACTTTATTTTGGACTTGGAATGAAACATCCTTTTACGCTTGAAGAAATAGGAGAGGAGCTTAAGCTTACCCGCGAACGAGTGCGCCAGATAAAAGAGAAAGCTATCAAAAGAATCCAGTTCACTACAAGGTGTAAAATACTCAAAACCTATCTGGGTTAAATATTTGTTTCTATATTTACTCAAAATCTTCGGACATGAACCACCTTGTCTCTCCATCACTATTAGCTGCTGACTTCCTGAATCTTGGAAAAGACGTGACAATGGTGAACAAAAGCCTGGCTGACTGGATACATTGCGACATAATGGATGGATTATTTGTTCCTAATATTTCATTTGGCTTACCGGTTCTCGAACACGTAAGAAAATTAGCCGAAAAACCCCTCGATGTGCATCTGATGATTGTCGATCCAGACAGGTACCTTTCGCGTTTCCATGATGCCGGGGCAAGCATTCTTACAGTCCAGTATGAAGCCTGCACGCATCTTCACAGAACTGTTAATGAAATAAGGAATCTGGGAATGAAAGCAGGCGTCGCTGTCAACCCTCACACCCCTGTTTCCCTTCTTGTAAATACACTACCTTTCGTAGATATGGTGCTTATTATGACAGTAAATCCGGGATTTGGAGGACAATCATTTATTTATGATTGTTATAATAAAATCAGGGAGCTGCGTAAAATGATCAATGATGGTGGATATAATGTTCTTATTGAAGTGGATGGAGGGATCGATACTACCAATGCAGCCGAACTTATCGAGGCGGGAGTAAATGTACTTGTGGCAGGGAATGCAGTGTTCAGTTCGCCTGATCCAGCTGAGACGATCAGGAAACTAAAAAATCTGGATTGATTTTATCTAATTTCCACCCCAATCCCTACCGGGAGAAGATCTTTTATACCGCAGCTTTCTTTTTTTAACTTGCATAACCGCATAATCCCTTTACCCAATCTTATCTTCGATGTAATCAATAATATCCTGAACCTTATCCGGGCTGAACCAGACAATTTCCTTGTCCCTGCTCCACCATGTCATCTGCCTCTTCGCATACCGGCGGCTGTTCCTCTTGATCAGCTCAATCGTTTTTTCCTTTGTTATTTTTTTCTCAAAGAATTCAAAAAACTCTCTGTAACCAACACTCTTTAGAGGATTTAATTCTTTGAATTCAAGAAGTTCCCTGGCTTCATTCTCGAGGCCATTACTCACCATTTCATCAACTCTGCTGTTGATCCTTCTGTAGAGATCTTCCCTCTCCAGATTAAGACCAATTTTAACTATAGAGAAATCTCTTTCAACTTTTCTATAAGTTAGAAATTCGGAATATCTGTGCCCTGTGGATTCAAATATCTCGAGTGCTCTGATAATCCTTTTATGGTTACGGAGATCTACTGTTGAATAATAATCCTGATCAATTAATTTAAGTGCAGCCCTCAGACTTTCAATTCCTTCTGTTTTGAACTTAAGATTATATTTTTCCCTTATGGCAGGATCTATATCAGGAATATCATCTATCCCTTTACAAACAGCATCGATATACATACCGGAACCTCCTGTCATTATCGCAATATTATTCTTTTTGAATAAGGATGGCAAAAGCTCCAGTACTGCCCTTTCAAAAAGACTGGCACTGTAATATTCCTTCACAGAGAGGAATCCGACAAAGTGGTGCCTGATTCTTTTCAACTGAAAATCAGAAGGAACTGCAGTCCCAACCTTCATTTCCCTATAAAACTGACGTGAATCGGCAGATATTATTTCAGATTTAAAATGGCTGGCAATTTCCAATGAAAGATCACTCTTCCCGACACCAGTCGGGCCAAGCACAACTATCAGAAAATTTTTCATTGGTTACTGATCTGTAAAGACTACTCGTCTTCTTCGGTCAGGGTTTCGGTGCTGTCAAAATCGGGAGGCAAAGATTCCTCATCCTCTCCTTCAAGGAAAAGATCATCAACTTCAGGCTCATCTTCATCCTCGTCGTCATCGGAAACTACAATATTATTATAAAGCTTGCGCGAGCTGGTGCCAAATACTACCTGCTTAGGGGGTATACCCTTTGAGTTGGTGCATATAGGGTACTCGCGGTCTTCGATCTCCTTTGTTTCTCCAGTATATT
>WSSedA1B2DRAFT_1000109_pt1 | contig 15741 bp, 13 predicted proteins | sample WetSurSiteA1Bulk_FD_9465 | JGI IMG/M metagenome (IMG submission 9465) | reverse complement strand
AGCACCGGCCCCGGACGTCCTGTTGTAGCGATATGAAAAGATTCTCTGACAATCTTTGAAATGTCTTTTACATCTTTTGCAAGAAAATTATATTTTGTACAAGGTCTGGAAATGCCCACAATATCAGCTTCCTGGAAAGCATCATTCCCGATGAGCATAGTCGGAACCTGCCCTGAAAAAACAACGAGAGGTATTGAATCCATAGATGCTGTAGCAAGTCCGGTAATGGTATTGGTAGCTCCTGGACCTGAGGTCACCAGCACGACGCCCGCTTTCCCTGTAGAGCGGGCATAACCATCAGCTGCATGGACTGCCCCCTGCTCATGTCTCGTGAGGATTAACTGTATATCCTTATCATCGTAAAGGAGATCAAAGATATTGAGTATCACACCTCCAGGATATCCAAAAATATGTTTAACACCTTCNCTCTTTAAACTTTCAATAAATATCTCGGCTCCTGATATCTTCATAAACTGCTTAGACTCCTTTAATAATTTTCTTCAATTTTAACACAAAATCAAAACAAGATGTCCATGGATAGAGAAAACTAAGAAGCCGAACTCGCCAAAAGTCTTTTTTGGGCAGTTCGGCTGTCTTTATAAAAACTATATATTATAATGCTTAGTAAGGAGGCATATTCACAAACTTCCAGAAAGCAACAATAACGATAAAAAAACCTATAATAATCAGGTACTCCATTCCCTTTGCAGAGAAAATGTCTATATATGTGAATAATTCTTCCACCGTGAATCCTCCATTCGTTTGTTTTTAGTGCTCTTCCATTGCTTTTGCCCACGCAGGCGGCTCTTTTAATACCGGCATTCTGTTGACAATCCATCTGAACGCCCATATCTCTGTCAGGATAATTGAAGCAGTAATGACATATTCCATCGGTGCCGGCCAGTATTTTTCACTTAAGGGCATATACCAGTTGTACGCGATAAAAGTGTAATTCAGCCTGTTAATAATAATTCCGAGCATTGTAAGTACAGCTGCAAATTTAATAGTGGCAGTATTTTTCTGTTGTGCCCCGCTGATAAACATGAAACAAGGTACCAGGACAAATCCAATAACCTCAATAAGATACCATGTGCCCATCGGAGTAAATAAATACGCAACTGCATGTTCGTGAACAAGCAGTATAGCTTTAAGGAAAAAATAGCCGAACATTGCCACAGCACATATCTTTGAAAGGCCAACAAGAATATCATCGTAATGCTTGTGATGTGCTTTGTCAAGCTGGCTGCCAAAAACTTTATGGCTTATTGATCCTTCAAATATAACCATCGAGAGACCCGCGAATATGCTGGAGACAAAATAAAGGATTGGAATAAACTCCGTATACCATAAAGGATGGATTTTGCTTTTAGCCATAATCATGAGAGCGGCAAGACCTGACTGGTGAAGCGTTGAAAGACAGATCCCGAATACAACCGCTCCCAGCGTCAATGATCCGAGAATTTTTCTCAGCCACTTCATCCCGAGCCATTCCGCAATCGTCGGAGAAAATTCTACAAGTTCTGCAAGCATATACAGGAAGAAATGCCATGCAACGAGAAACATAACCGCATTCACACCAAAGTCATTGCCGACCATAGGGTTATATATATTCCACCAGCGTCCAATATCAAGTACGATGGCACCTGCATAGAAGAGATAGGCAAGAAAGCCATTGAGGACCGTCGCCCTGATAATGGCATGATATTTTTCTGCTCTCAGGATATACACAACAAAACAGAGCACATAAGCCCCTCCGGCAAAGGCAACGCCGGTTACAACATCAAAGCCAATCCAGAGACCCCAGGGATATTCCTGGTTAAGATTTGTTATAGGCTTACCAAGGCCGGTAGCAAGACGGTATACAATGAATATATAACCGAGAATCATAATCGGAAGGGAGATAATATTGAACGGAGTTGCAATATTCCCTCTCGGTTTCAACTGGCCTTTCATGAAAGTCCAAAAATCGCCTAAGCTCTTTATCTGTGGTACTTCTTCTTTTTGTTGAACAACTTCTACAGTTTCTAACTTTTCTCCAGCCATATTTTATCCTCTTCCTTTCTCCTAATGTTTCCCTTTTTCCTCATGTTTTTCTTCTTGATGTTCGTGTCCATCCTTTTTTGTTGCACGGTTGATACCGAGCATTACTATAGGCCAGAGGACGAAAATGAAAGGGACAGCATAAAGAAATCCGGTGCTGTATTCCGGATAGGGTTTTGTCCCAAGGTCTTTACGGAAACCTATCTGTTCAAATGGCACTGATGATAGATAGAGATGTGATGTGCCGCCAACTTCAAATTCTCCATAAATATGGTCAATATACTTGTCAGGATTCGTAGCAATTCTCCTCTTTCCTTCATCCAGTATCTGCCTTCTTGAACCGAACATTAATGCCTGCGTTGGACAGACTTCAACACATGCAGGAATAGCTCCGTTATTGAATCTGTCAAAGCACAGGTTACATTTCTGGATCCTCGGCATTGCTTTCGAATATTCAAACTTGGGGATATCAAATGGACAGGAAACCATGCAGAGCCTGCAACCGATGCAGTTTGATGCCCAGGTAACATGCCCTGACGGACGTTTTTTCATGGCCTTCACGAGACATGCGGCTGCACATCCTGGCTGATTGCAGTGCATACATCTCTTGGGCACGAAAAACTTTCCCTTGTCAGTATCGTAACTGTTAATTATCGTATACTGAGTATCGGTTGTTTTCCGTTTCGTCTTCAGAACATCGGCATTCTTGGATTCAGATATGTCAGGAACCGGCAAACCATTAGCTTCAGCACACGCCTTTTCACAACGACGGCATCCGATACACCGTGTTGTATCTACGAGAATGCCATAGAATTCTTTTACGGTGGGGGTATCCTTGGCAAAAGTTCTTCCCGGTGTGAGAAGGTTTCCTGTTGCAGCGCTTGCAGCCCCTGATCCTATTATCTTTAGAAAATTCCTTCTGTCCATCCTCGCTCCTCTCTATTCATTAACCTTTCTTCATATGATTATGTGTATTATTCCGGTCTCCACTCATTTATTATTATGCTGGTATTCTGCTTTACGACCTTCTCATTCCTCATAGTAATAATCTTTTTAGGATCTCCCGGCTTTGCTTTATGACATTCTGTGCATTTTCGACCTTTTTCGAGGTTCATCTTTTCGTGACAACCCAGACACTGACTATGGTAAGCCGAGAGCAATCTTATCTTATTTAAATTCTTCCGGTCATAGGCAGTCATGTGGCAATTTCTACAATTAGGTGGAGTATCCTTCTGAGCCTCTGCCTCGGAAACGCTCCGATGGTGACATCCTGCGCAAAGCGTTTGAATATTTCTGTGAAAATAAGTCGCCATTTTACTGTCATTTGAAACCTTGACCAATTTATCAATAATGTCTCTGTGCGGGAATTTCGAAGGCTCGAACTCCTTCTCCATAACTTTTATCTCAACCTCTTTCTTAACTTTTTGCTGGTCAAGCCCGGCAGCTGACAGAGGTTTTGGCATGGCAATCTGGTCTTTTTTACCTGAGTGACAGGAAGCACATGTTTCCTTTTTTAAATTCATTGTCTCTACATCCATGGCCGCGATATAATGGTGGCACCCAGCGCACTTTTTCTCTTGTTTCTTTTTATTGTGACAACCTGCACAGCTATGCTCAGAGAAAACATTATGATAGGCATTTGATACATTGATGCTATTCCCTTCGGGCTTGCCTGTCAGAGTATGACAATCCTTGCATGCCTTTAATGTTTCATGGTGACATGAACGGCAGCTCTTGGAATATCCCTGATGTGACTTATGGTTGAAGGCAACCCCCTTCATCCTTGCATCCTCAATATTTATAAATGATGTGTCTTTCTGTTTGCGATCAGGTCGGGATACTTTTTCAAGTTCCGCAACTGTTCTATATTTTCCGGTGTGGCATTTTATACATTCGGTGGGACCGGCTTCCTTATCGCCCTTCTTCTGATATGCCATGTGACAATTCAGACACTGGCGATGTGAAGCCTTTCTAATCGAAAGCCCTTTTTCAGCTACCACCTTAGTTACAGTAGTGAGTTCAGGCCCTCTTTTCTTTTCAAGGTCGTGACAATAATAGCAGGATTCCTCAGTCTTTTCCTTGTATTCTAATTTCTTTTCCGCGATATTATATATATGATGGCACTGGCCACAATCATCCTTCCCCAATTTCTCTTTCAATTTCTTAACATGCTTCTCATGAACAGCAAAATCAAATTCGAATTCAGGATATTTGACAGCCATGGCTTTCTCTTTCTCCTTATGGCAATCACCACAAATCAAAGGGCCTGACTTCTGCTTTTCGCTGTTCCTTTTCTTATGACACTCGACACATTCATCATGGAATGCCTTCATAACTGCCGTCTTACCTTTACCCTTTACATTTTTCGGGAAATCAAAGATAAGTTTCTTTTTGTCATTGACAGGGTGACAGGTATTACAACCTTCTTTCTTGAAAGCCTCTTCATGTTTGCCATGGTTAAAGATTACCTGAGGACGTTCCAGCTTACCGAAGATTTCCGTATGGGCGATAGCAATCTTATTCTCGGGTTTAATTTTAGGAGGTTCCTTCACCCGCAGGGTCGCTTCAACAGTATAGACCGAGTATAACCCATAACTGATCATAATGAGATAAGCTATACTTACCAAAAAGAAAATCCATTTTCTGTTCATATTCTTATCCCTTCCCGGTTTCTTTCTTTAATTTTAATTCCTCAGGCATTTCCATAGTGGCAACCAGTATCTCATCAAAAAAGATATTCTTTTACTGGAAGATTCCAGTATTTGATCACGTCCTTGATACCTGTGCTGCAGTTATGGCACGGCGTTATCACATACTTCGCTCCCGTCGCCTTTATCTGCTCGGCCTTCACCCTGTTGAACTTCGCCTTATGCGATGCCCAGTTGGATAACGATGCCAGCCCGCCCCCTGCATTACAGCAGAAATTGTGCTCACGGTTCGGCGTCATCTCCCGGAAGTCCTCGCACGTCTCATTCACAAAATACCTGAACTTCTCCGCTGCACCCCCCCTGCGGATAATATTGCAAGGGTCCTGCATCGTCACAGGCTCCTTTATCTTCCTAGCGATCTTGATCTTACCTGTCTTCAGAAGGTCTACGTAAAATTCCCCCGTTTGTATCACCTCAAACGGCAGGTCCTTCCATCCCAGCATCGGCGGTGCCACAAACCTTGTGGCAAATCGCGGGTGCCCTCACTCAGTGAGCACCATCTTCTTTACCCGCAATCGCGCCGCATTGTCATACAGCCCCCGCACTACCCGGTTCATCGTCGTAAAATCACGCAGAAACATCGGCATGTTGCTCGTGTCCCACGTGTCCCTGCCGGCCACGGTCCAGTCCACACCCGCAACCATCATTATCTTCGCCGTACGCTCGATATGGTACGTATTCGTCTTGGGCTCTCCACCCAGAGGGTACCATATTACCTCAGCCCCCTCTTTGTCTATCGGTATCCTCAAATCCTTGAACTCCGCACCCACTTCCTCTTCCTGCCACTGCATCGTATCTACCCAGTCATTTTGCGTATACCACACCTGATTCAGCGTCGTCGCATGTGAGTGGTCCTGGTCCATCATACGCTGAGGCACCACCCCAAGCATAAAACAGATCCGACGCACAAGGCCTATGATAAATGTAATATCCAACCCGTACGGACAGTACATGCTGCAACGATGACAGATATTGCATTCGGTGAAGACTATCCGCGCGCTCTGCTTGATAAACTCCGCGTCTACCTTCCCCTTCCGCTTCAGCATCTCCCATGCCGTCATCTTCATCTTCGCCACAGGCGCAAACGTCGGGTCTTTATCGCTCGATAAATACCACTGACAAGCCCCTGCACACAGTCCGCAATGTATACACGTCTCCATTACCGCCCTTATCCTCGCGGTCTGCGCACCGAGCACCGCCATGATCGTCTTCTCGATCTGCTCCGGCTTTAGGTCCTTTATAGATTCGTCAAGCCCTACGTCAGGGTTCGGGTCCCTGATATACTCCGGGAACTCCCTGCTTACTATCTTCTCTTTTGCTGCCATCACCTGCCTCCTTTATTTGCAGCTACTCTACCAGTCTTTTCCACCCCACCCCGCGGCCTGAGAACCCATGAACGCCCTCGTCATAAAGAAATAGAACATGTGAGCCAATCTCGTAAATGGGATTGCGATTAACATAGCTTCCCCGAAAAGGATGTGAAGTATGAGCATAGCCTTATAGGGGAGAAGCAAACTGTGATATGCCAGAAATCCTGTCAGAAAAGGGAAAAAAGAGATTGCGAGTATCAGCAGATCATTGCTGGAGGTCACAAATCTCACTTCCGGTGCGAATATCCGTCTCATGAAAAAAATTACCGAGGTAACAATGACCAGTAGCGTCATGATATCAGCCACCTTCTCAGGCATGCTCCACCAGCTTATCCCCCAGGATTCATACCAGAGGATATTATGCGAGAGGAGGAAGATGGGGGTAAATATCAGCCCTATATGGAAAACAAATGTCGTAATGGTTACCGGCCATTTCAGTCTCCAGTTCCTGCTACCAAAAGGAAATATCCAGTGAAGAATGGACCTCCCCGCAGCTCCGATTTTAATAGAAGGCAAGACCACTTTTTCATTTTTCGCCATCAGATATAATCGCCTTACCTTATAAACACTCATCCCGATAAATACGAGAAAAGCGATCCAGACGAACGGTCCTCTCACGAGATTATAGATAGATGGGTCTCTGATAAAATCAAGCATACGTTACTCCATTCTTTATATTTCGTTTACCGGGACTACGCGGCGGTAGTACTTTCCGTCATCCACGCATCTCACCAGAAGTTTGCTCCCATCCGGACTGAACACCGGGCTCCAAAGGGATTCATACCCTTTCTTCCCAATCTTTCCATTCACTGCCAGGAAATATTTTCCATTTCTTTCGACCTTGGCAGCAACCTTATCACCTGCAAGACTGAAAACAGGATCCCAGGCGTTATCGAATGTTTCAGGCCAAGCGGCCCCGTCTACTGCAATCGTCCACTTATTATTGCTCTTTGTCGCGGCTGCAACCCTTTTTCCGTCAGAACTAAAGACAGGAGTTAATACCAGCTGATTGAAAACCGTGTTCCACGGCGAGCCGTCTACTGCGACTGTCCATTTTCCGAAGCTAACAGCAACTACAGCTGCCAGCTTCTTGCCATCATGAGAAAACATCGGCCGCCAGACCTGAGAAAAATTTCCCCATATGGGTTTGCCGTCCGTCGCCAACGTCCAGCCTTTAGGTGTTTGGACTGGAGCAAAGAAGTCATTGCTGCCCGGCTTGCATATTGGCTCCCAGACTGCGGGAAACGTCTGCTCCCACGGTTTTCCGTCTACAGCGATCGTATAGAGTGTCATTCCAGTTCTTACGCACGCTGCTACATGGTTGCCGTCGGAGCTGAAGCCCCCTCCCCACACATTGATAAATTTGGCGTCCCAGGGAGTCCCATCCACTGCAACGGTCCAGTTCTTTTTCATAAACTCCACATTATCCAACTCTTTACGCCTGTTCAGCAGCACATGGGCTGCGGTTTTTGTCCCGTCAGAGCTTATTGCAACATCTCTTGTCTCAAAAAACATATTCTCCCACATTGTTCCATTCAGGCAAACGCTGGTCATATTATCTTTACTTACATCAACAGCAACACTTTTCCCGTCCGGGCTCACCGTGAGATTCCAGACATAATCGAACCTTTCCTCCCACATTTCATGATCAATATTAACAGACCATTCGTAGTCTCTCAATGCAAACGAAATAAGCTGATTATCAGGAGTAAATGTTAGTGAATATACCCTCTCGAAGGTTTCTTCCCAAGGTTCTCCGTTCACACAGGTAGTGAATCTCCTCTCCGTGTTTCTGACGACGGTGGCAACCTTCTCGCCATCATCGCTGGGGATGAGTTCGCGGACAGCCGTGAATCTCTTTCTCCACTCGTTTAGATCCGCGATCAGTTTCTCTTTCGTCTCCCAATCCCAACTTGCTAATTCGCTCATATAACTTTTCCTTCCCTTTGGCTACGTTGGATATTATTGAACTATTATAAAGATACAGATTCAAATGTCAATAAGACTTAAATCCCCCCCCTAAAATTCAACGTCATCAAACCTAATAAGGAAATGTTACTTAACTTTTTTTGCTGGTTAGGAAATTATCATAGTTAATCGAAAAAGTCAATAGGTTTTTGAAAAAATCTTATCTCTATTTTCCACTTGAATCCTGATTCTATTTGCTAATTTTACTTTGTTGATAAATGAACTGGTTGTCATGAGAGAAATAGCACCATCGCACTTTTAAGGAAAGAAGATGCGTAAAATATATAATGCTGTTTAATCCCGGGAGACTCTTTTCTTTTGTCATAGAGTTTAAGGATTATATAGGTTAAAATAAATAAATAGATAAGGAGGTTGGAATGAGCAATACAGTTCATTATAAGATACATCCAATTGTGATGGGAACCAAGGCATTCGACAAAGGAATGATGACGTACCAGCATGATTATGGGAAACCCTATACCATCCCCATCTATAGCTGGTATCTGGAAGGCGGGGACAAGAAGATACTTGTCGATACCGGCGAAATGGCGCCAATGCAGACCAGGGACAGGGAGGAAGGAATCGGCGGAAAGATCTACAAGTTTGAGGAGGGACTTGCCCGATGGGGATTGAAGCCTGAAGATATCGATATTGTTATACATACCCACTTACATAACGATCATTGTGAGAACGACGATAAATGTAAAAATGCAACATTTTATGTACATGAAAAAGAATTAGAGAGGATACATAATACACATCCTCTGGATTTCCGCTATAACGAAGATTTCATCGTGGATGTGGAAAAGAACGGTCAGATAAAAACAATCCAGGGAGATACTGAAATCCTTCCCGGGATTCGTGTTATGCACACACCTGCTCATACAGAAGGAGGATTAACAGTAATCATAGATACGGAAAAAGGCAAGGCTGCTATAACAGGCTTCTGTCTTATAATGGAAAATTTCAATCCACCGCCAAAAATTAAGGCCATGGAGATGGAGGTCATTCCTCCCGGAACTCATGTGAATGTATATGAGGCATATGACATTGTGCTGAAAGTGAGAGATATGGCAGATATATTGCTGCCGCTCCATGAACCCAAGTTTGCCTCAATTGATACAATCCCATAGCAGATCAAGAATGTCCGTCATTCAAACTCTTACAGGACTTGATGTAATCGAAAAAAGCTGGCCCCGAAAACTGAAGGGGGCGCCTGCAGGAATTCTTGTGCATCCCGCATCTGTTAATAAAAGGTTGGACCATGCTGTTTCTCTCCTCATAAAATCAAAAATGTTTTCTTTAAAAGCCCTCTTTGGCCCGCAGCACGGAATCCGGGGAGAAACGCAGGACAATATGGTTGAATGGGAAGGATTTTGTGATAAAGATACAGGCCTTCCCGTATTCAGCCTTTACGGTCATGCCAGGAAACCCGAACCTTCGATGTTGAAAGATATTGATGTTTTAATAATAGACTTGCAGGATGTGGGTTCCCGTTATTATACCTTTATCTGGACTATTGATCTCTGCATGCAGGCGTGTGCGGAATCAAACAAATCAGTAGTTATTCTCGACAGGCCGAACCCTATTGGCGGCCATATAACAGAAGGCCCTGTCCTGGATGTAGCTTTTGCTTCGTTTGTAGGATTACGTCCTCTGCCAATACGTCATGGGATGACAATAGGAGAAATCGGAAACTATTTAAGGAATGAATTCTACCCTTCCCTTGATTTTCATGTTATACCAATGCGTGGATGGCAAAGAAAGATGTTGTTTCATGAAACTGCTTTGCCATGGGTCATGCCCTCTCCAAATATACCGACACTTGACACTGCACTTGTATATCCAGGGATGTGTTTGCTTGAAGGCACAAACCTAAGTGAAGGGAGAGGAACAACAAGGCCATTTGAAATATTCGGAGCTCCATTTATAGAACCTGATATTCTTGTTCAGCATCTGAAGCGCTATAAACTCCCCGGTGCGATTTTCAGGCCAATATATTTTCAGCCGACCTTTCAGAAGCACGCAGGAAGTCTTTGCGGTGGTGCGCAGATTCATGTCTCAGGCAGAGAGGAATTCCTGCCGTTCAAAACAGGCGTGGCGGTCCTTAAAGCTATGCATGATCTTTATCCAAAACATTTCGCCTGGAAGCAGCCCACATATGAATATGAGACTGAGAAGATGCCGATTGATATCCTTGCAGGCACAGACAGATTAAGAAAAGATATAGAGAAAGGTGAAAAACTTGATAAGATGGAAGAATGGTGGCAGGAAGAGTCTTCACAATTCAATAAGCAGTATAGAAAAAAATATTTGATCTACAAATGAAGCTCTCTGCATTCATCCTGGCTGCCGGCCTTGGAGAAAGACTACGGCCAATCACCAATCATATTCCGAAGCCACTTATTCCAATTCTTGGGAAGCCTGTTTTACAATCCGTTCTCGAAAAAGTCTCCGCATTACCTACTCATAAAATTGGCATAAACCTTCATCACAAAAAAGAGGTTTTGGAAAATTGGATTAAACAGTCATTATTTACCAATAATGTTCAACTCTTTCCTGAAGACCCTATCCTCGGTACAGGTGGAGCCTTAAAAAATGCGGAAGAATTTCTCAAAGACAGTGCTTTTCTCGTACATAACGCAGATATCCTGTCAGATGTTGATCTGGGAAAACTGGTTGAGTTCCACAAAGAATCAGGGGACATCGCCACTCTTGCCGTGCATGCATACCCCGAATTCAACAATCTGGTTGTTGATGATAACGGATATTTAATGGAAATAGGTTCATTGTGTTCTTTATGCCGTGCACCCAACTCAAGGCTTCTTGCCTTTACCGGCATCGCTGCCTATGCCCCTGAATTCTTAAACTTTCTGCCTGAGGGGGCATCAAGCGTTGTCCATGCATGGACGGAGGCTATCTCCGCAGGACAGAAAATCGGCACATATGATGTGACTGGTTGCTCCTGGAATGATATCGGGAAACCAGTTTCTTATGCAAAAGCTGTTGTTGACGAACTAAGGAAGTCCGGTGAAACGGTATACATACATCCATCTGTAAATTGGTGTAACAATATTGAGTTTGAAGGTTATATGGTAATTGAAAATGAAAGTATTTCAGATAAAAGAGTTTCTCTCAAAAATTGTATCGTCCTTCCCGGAACCAGGATTGATATAAAAGACCATGATAATACAGACCCTGAATGCTTCCTGACCCTCTTTTGGGGAAGGGGAGCAGAGCCGACGCAGTTATCATTCAAGAACTGTATCCTCGGCCCTGGATTGAAAATAGATATCGATGAGTCAGGTATATTCGCTGCAACTGAGGGGAAAACCATGCTCATCGGCACCGGTGGATCAGACAGAAAATACTACAGGCTTGAGAAAGATTCCAGGCCTGTAGTGCTTATGCAGTGTCCTGATGATGATCCTGACTTCCAGAGGCATATTCAATACACACGGTTTTTTCATAAATATTCCATACCGGTGCCTGAATTAATAGAGGCAGCGCCTGACAACTGTAGCGCTCTATTCGAAGACCTTGGTGACGTGTCTCTCTATAGTTGGTTGAAATGCCCGCGTAGACAGGATGATATTGAAAAAATATACAAGAAGGTTCTTGATACGTTGATTTTAATCCATACAACGGTGACCGGACATATAGCTGAATGTCCTCTTTTGCAAAACAGGGAATTTGATTATGAGCATCTCCGGTGGGAAACAGGATATTTTGTTGAATGGTTTGTTGAGGGAACGAGAAATATCAAAGTAGAAGACCGTTCGGCACTTGACGAGGAATTCCACATCTTAGCAGTTAAAGCAGATTCTTCCCATAAAACTGTGCTCCACCGTGATTTTCAGTCACAGAATATTATGATTACAAAGGGTGGAATTCCGAGGATACTGGATTATCAGGGTGCAAGAATCGGACCGCCTGCCTACGATGTTGTATCAATATTATGGGACCCATATTCCCGCCTTGAGGATAATTCCCGGGAAAGGCTGTTGGATCATTACATTGGCAAGATGACTAAGAATACACAATGGTTCAGAGAAAATGAATTTAGAGAAATCCTTCTCCCCTGCCAACTTCAGCGTCACATGCAGGCTTTAGGTGCTTATGGTTTCTTATCATCAGTGAAAGGCAAAAAGTATTTTCTGAAGTATGTTCCCGAAGGGTTGAGATTACTCAAGGAAGATGTGACAACTGCTAAAGATGATCTCCCGGAATTGTACAGGCTTGTGAAAAAACTATAAGGCCTGGAAAGAGCTGAAGCAGCTTTTTCATAATCAATTCCTCCTTTATATTATGGGCCATTTCTGATTTGTGACATTTCAAAAAAATATCCCGTCACAATAAACTTTGGATTATATCAACAGCTTCAGGTATTGCCTTATCTACTTGCGCTGTACATTTATCTGAAATAGTCATTATGTCTTCTGTTTCAACTCCAATAATTATTATATCCTCTGTGATCTTCCCGGGGAAGAGTCTTTTCCCCAATTCAAGCATCGTCAGGAAATCCATATTGAGATGTGTTGAGAAGGAATGGACAGTCTGACTATCCTTAATATTTTCTATGGTGAGTTGACAAACTTGCCCTGGTATGCCACCTCTTTGTATCGCATCAACCATAATAATTCTGTCATACCCTTTTACTGAATCCATTATATCAAGGCCTGATAGTGCTTCACATAAATCCACATTATCGTTCACACTCTCTTTTCTCAGGGCCTCAATTATATGAAGTCCTATTCCATCGTCAGAGCGGAGCAGATTACCCATCCCGATGACAAGTGTTTTCACCGGGTGTCATCCGTAAATAAATCGAGCGCAGGCAGAGTTATTATAAACGTTGTTCCTGAATCCGGAGATTCTTCTTTTACCTTCGTCTCAAAGGTAATGCTGCCGCCGTATTTTTTGGCAATGGCATAAGATACTGTCAGGCCAAGCCCTGTACCTTCACCAACTTTTTTTGTTGTAAAAAGGGGGTCAAATATTCTCGATCTGTGCTCAGGTCTGATCCCTACCCCTGTATCCGATATTCGTATCTCAACGTAGTTATCCCCATTTACAGTTATTGACCGCGTTTGGATTGTCAGCGTTCCCCCGCCTTTCATAACCGGAATTGCATTATTTATGATATTAAAGAAAACCTGCTGAATTTCATTGGGATCCCCCCTGATCATGAACATTGTTTCTTCCATCTTTTTTATTACTGAAATATTATTGATAGACAGGTTATTTCCTTTCACAGTCAGCACTTCTGAAATACATTTATTTATATCCACATTTTCTTCCCTGTACTCTTTATATCTGACAAAGCTTAAAAGATTTTCCACGATCCTTTTGGCGTTATTCCCCTGCTTCTGTATGGTTTCAAGGAGGTCATATGTTTCTGAGTTTTCAGGACTCTTTTCTAACAATAATTCCGTAAAACCAAGTATAACTGCAAGCGGATTATTAATCTCGTGGGCAACACCGGCGGCAAGGGTACCAATAGATGCAAGTTTTTCCGTATGCAACATTTGCTCTTCCAGTTTTTTCCTCTCGGTAATATCAAGGAGTGACTCTACAGTCTTCTTTGTTCCGGGTATCATGGAAACACTTAAGAGTATGTTCTTTAAATTGCCATACCTGTCAACAAACCGTGCTTCATAAGTTATCGGTGCGGCTTTAGAACTAATTCTTGAAGTGCTGTGATATTCTTTTATCTTAGCTATATCATCTTCATGAAAAAATTCTGTCCAGCTTTTCATCCCCTCGATCTCTCCCTTTGAGTAACCTGATAGCGCTTCAAATTTTGTATTGATCAATGATATCGTAGTGTCCTCCTCAACGATAACCGTAGCATTTCCGGTATTTTCAAAAACAGTCCGGTATTTTTCTTCAGATTCCCGCAGGACTTCCCTGCTATTCATCCGTTCTATGAACCTCCCAATATTTTTGGCGATTGCATCAAGAAGATCTCTTTCCTCCTTCACAAATGGTCCTTCTCCAGCGTGCGGTTTCTCCTCAAGATAATAGACTTCAATTGTGCCGGCTTCCTCAGTACTGACATGGACCGTGCTGGCCAGCTTCCATAAGGTCTCTCTGAAATTCTTTGTTTTAAACTCCCTATCGCTTAAAATGAGCCGCGCGCAGGTAATTTCGGGATAGCGCCATCCAAAAGGAACACGGTCTATGGCGCCCTGAAGCACCTCTTGGATGGGTATATCCCTTTTTTCAGTAATCTCTGAAATGCTGTAAAGGCAATTCATCTCCTTTACCAGCTCCCAGAGATCATGGGTTCTCTCCTGTAATATCCGCTCGGTATGCTTGCGCTCGCTGATTTCTCTTGATATGCTGTCTATCATTTCGTTTGTCACATTTTTGAGTGCTTCAAGGAGTTCTATCTTGGATCCCCCGGCTATTTTTGAATTCAATTCCCCCTTCGAAACCTTGTGTAAAATATCAAAATGCTCAGCAAGCTCGATCGCGATCTCATGAGACAGATTAACGATTTCACCGATTTCCTCTGCGGTCAGATTCACCATGTGTTTTAATTTGCTGATTAGTTCTACTTTCGATTTTTCAGAGATTCGTACTGTTGGGTCCCCGGAGGCAATCTTTTTTAAAGCCTCAAATACCTCGGAGAGGCCTATTGCCAACTCTATGCTCATACCACTCAGTTCCCTGTCTCTCTTGCTGATAATTTTGTTGTATTCCTTGAATTGCTTATCAACAACTTCCAGGGTTGCGCTCATCGCAGCAACATCCTTATTTGATTGAAAGACCTTGCATCCCAGACACATCTCTATTTTCTCTAAAAACTTCCCCTGGATTTCGTTCCTGCAATGGGTTCCCGAAAACAACCAGCATCTGAGATTCCTTGATCTATAGGCAGGGCACTTCCTCTCTTCACATTCAAAGGCTTCCCAGCATTTGAGCTTTGCCGGCGCCTTTTTGCCTGCTGCCCTTTTAATGTATCGTTTATTTGAATTCACAGCATTCATTATTTAGAGTTTAACAAAAAATTGTAAAGATATGGGATTCTATACAGAGATATATCAATAGCCGGATTCACTAAAATGAGGCTTAAAAACCAACACTGTTAAACCTGTTGGAATCTGCTGAATGCTGAATTCATATGCAAAGACGTCTTTTTAGTGCAGCGATTCATAATCGGGATGATCATATAAAATAGCCATGCGGTTGACGATCCACCTGAATGCAAGTACCTCCATAGTGATTATGCCGACTGTTATAGTGACTTCCATCCAGTGCGGAGAATACCGTTCTGCAGCGTTCCAGTTAAAGGCGATAACAGATGTGTTGATTCTGTTTAATACAACACCGATGACCGCAATAAAGGCAGACCATCGCGCAATTGTGATGTTCTTGTAACGCACTCCATATGCCAAGACAAAGGCGGGGCAAAGAACAAACACCAGCATCTCAAACAGGAACCAGTATCCGTAAGGAGTGACAAGGTATGTCCAGTTGTTTGCATGAGCCAATCCGAAGAGCTTAAGGAAAAAATAGGTGAACAGGGCCGCAGACGCTGCCTTTGCGAGGCCAAAGGTAAGCCTGTCAAATTCAGAGGAATTGAAATGTTCAAGCTGCCTTTTAAATGCTTTGTGCGTTAAGGTGCTCTCAAAGATGACCATGGTAAG
>WSSedA1B2DRAFT_1000106_pt1 | contig 15999 bp, 11 predicted proteins | sample WetSurSiteA1Bulk_FD_9465 | JGI IMG/M metagenome (IMG submission 9465) | reverse complement strand
CACGCCAAGTCCGGGAGCTTCATTGATATACATGTACCCGTTTTTATAGGTCTGGCAACCCGGAAAAACAGCCTGTGCTTTTTCGTTCCAGAAATGAGACTCCTGGATCCCGAAGTTCCATACTGCAAGGTCGATGTGAGCATTAGCTGCATGTCCGACCGGAGAAACGTCGCCAGGTCCGTGCCATGCAGTTTTAACATTGAACCATTCACCTAACCTGGCAATCTTCATAGCCGGTGTGATACCACCGATCTGCGAGAGGTGAACTCTTATATAATCAAACAATTGATCGACCATATAATCCCTGAATTCATTGATATTGTTGAATAATTCACCCATTGCTATCGGGACTGTTGTGCTGGACCTGAGCTGCCTGAACCATTTCATGTTTTCGGGTGAAAATGGATCCTCTATGAAGTAAGGCCGGTATTGTTCGAGCCTTTTTATCATGTTTATGGCATCAAGCGGCTCAACCCGTTCATGGATGTCGTGCAGAAGTTCGATATCCTCGCCGCATTTCTTCCTGATATAGTCAAACATTTCAGGCACCCTCTTAAGATATGTGTGCTGATCCATAAACATATCCTCTGCCCTTCCGAATCCAGCCTCCTGGAAATCAGGCTTTTTCTCCATTGTTCCGACTCCACCGTAACCACCCAGCTGAATTCGTATATGGCGGAATCCCTGGTCCATGAATTGCTGAACACGTTCGGCAAGTGCTTCAGGTGTCGGACCGCTGGCATGCGCATAGCAATCGACAGCTATTCTGCATCTGCCTCCGAGAAGCTGATATACTGGCATATTTGCTCTTTTTCCCTTGATATCCCAGAGGGCTTCATCAAGTCCGCTCAGGGCATTGTTAAGAACCGGGCCATTACGCCAGTAAGAACTGACATAGGCCGACTGCCACATATCTTCTATATTATCAACATCTTTGCCGGTGCAAAAATCATTCAGATAACTATCAATAGCGGTAATGACGGCCAGTGCCCGCTGCGTGAATGTTGCACAGCCAAGACCATAGAGACCGGGTTCNGTGGTTTCAACCTTTACCAAAACAAGATTTGATCCTTCGGGTGCAGTTGCTATTGCTTTTACACTTTTGATTTTAATTGCAGGAACACCTGCTGCCCAGGATGGTGTAAGACGGGTTTCTGCACGGGCTGCAGGACTTCTGAATAATCCCAGTATTCCAGCTGCAGAGCCTGCTGTCAGTAATTTCACTGCATCCCTGCGGTTGAATTCAGTTTGAGTCTCATTCCTTTTCATAATAATTATTGTATTTAATTCTTAAGCACTTTCATTCCGGGCGAAGTGAGGAATCCCCTCCACCAGAAACCATCATCTCCAAAGCTTTCGGGTTCATCCATACTATCTTTTTTTTAAATTATCCGGAAGTTTATATTGCATATCCTTACTATTCTTTAATCTAATAGATCCTATTTAAGCCTGAAGACTGGCTCTATGTCTTAAAATTACGATAATTTTCGACTATCAGACAGAAAATATTTCTGAAAAAACTTAGTTCCATGGGATACCAGCAGGGAACTTAGCGTGTTAAGATCTTTTCCGGGTAGCATCGGGGGATTAAAAAGATCCTGTACAATACACAATATAGAGAAAATCATATTGTTTTACGATAATTAATTAATCCATTACAATAAATATTTTACCTGAAACGATATCTGTTTTATCTACAGTGTCCGACTGGCATCAGCCTGGCGGGAGGAGAACGGTGTTATATAGCAATTTGTCATGCCAAAGCCCAGGCTAATAATTTGTAAAAACTGACTTTTGATAATTTTATCAATTGCCTTCCTGCGAACTGCCAAAGTTTCCTAAATTTACCACTGAAAGAAATTGAACGATGATCAGGAAAGAAGAGACTATCTGCGCTCCGGCAACTTCATCCGGCGGAGCTATTTCTTTGATCAGGATAAGCGGTCCGATAAGCTTTGATATTTGTCAGAAGATTTTCTTTCCAGCTGATAAAAATATAATTATTAAGGAACAGGATGGATTTAAAATTACACATGGAGAAATCCGGGATGGGAACGAGCTCATTGATGATGTACTTGTAAATATTTATAAATCTCCTCACTCCTATACCGGAGAAGATTCTATTGAAATATCGTGTCACGGATCAGCTTATATTGTTTCCAGAATTCTTCAATTGCTGGTCAGCAAGGGAGCTGTTTCAGCACAGCCTGGCGAATTCACTCAGCGGGCATTCCTGAATGGTAAAATGGATCTTTCTCAGGCTGAAGCCGTTGCTGACCTGGTCTCGTCAACCACAAAAGTTGCGCACAGGATTGCTGTAAATCAGATGCGGGGAGGATTTTCATCAGAGATCGGAAAGCTCAGGTCAGAACTGCTGAAGTTTGCTTCACTGATTGAACTGGAGCTTGATTTCGGAGAAGAAGATGTTGAATTTGCAGACAGGAAAGAGCTCGGTTCACTAATTCAGAAAGTCAGGGACCTTGCAGATAAGCTTGCAGAATCCTTCAGTCTTGGTAATGTCATCAAAAATGGTATTCCTGTCGCCATTGTTGGAAAGCCCAATTCAGGAAAATCAACTTTGCTGAATGCCCTACTGAATGAAGAGAGAGCTATAGTTTCGGAAATACCTGGTACCACCAGAGATGTTATAGAGGATTCCATTATTATTAACGGTTTAGAATACAGGTTTATAGATACTGCAGGATTACGTGATACTTCAGATGTTATAGAGACTCTTGGAATCAGGAAAACAAATGAGAAAATATTGCAGGCTTCGGTTATACTTCTGGTAGATGAAATCTCTGAATCACACGTACATATAAATCAGAGAGCTGATTCGATCAGAAAAAAGATCACCGGGTTTGATAAAAGGTTAATAGTTCTCATCAATAAAATTGACGAAGGAGACCAGGCTTCAATAGATAATCTCAAAAATAAGATTTACCTCGACATAGACGATTCCCTCCTTTTTATTTCTGCAAAGAACCAGACAGGTCTTGACAAACTTCGCACCAGGCTAGGCAAAATCCTCGGTCCGGAGCGTTTAAACCAGGAAGGAGTAATAATTACCAACCTGAGACATTACGAAGCTCTGAAGCACGTTTCTGAAAGCCTGGGAAGGGTTATTTCAGGACTTGCCGAAAAGATTCCTGAAGACCTGATAGCTATTGATATCCGGCAGGCTATTCATTTCCTGGGTGAAATAACCGGGGAAATAACTACAGATGAGATACTTGGGAACATATTTAAAAACTTCTGTATTGGAAAGTAAAAGGACTTTGAATAAAACTCTATTAAGGTTTGAGATATTTTTATAAAAACAGGAGAGGTAAATGATCCCAAAAAAAATCCATTATTGTTGGTTAAGTGGTGAGCATATTCCTTTCAACATTCAAATGTGCATAAATTCCTGGAAGGAAATAATGCCAGATTATGAAGTAATTTTATGGGATAAAAATAGATTTGACCTAAAATCTGTTTTGTTTGTTGAAGAGGCCTGTAAAGTAAAAAAATGGGCCTTTGCGGCTGACTATATCCGTGCATATGCTTTATATACAGAAGGTGGTATATATATGGATTCGGATGTCCTAGTAAAGAAAAAATTTGATCAATTTATAGAATATGATTTTTTTACATCAGTATTATATCATTCTTCAACGATAAGAAAAGAAAATACACTTGATTTATTAAATGAAGATGGAACATCAAAGATACCTTTTACCCGTAAGCCTGGTTTTGGTATTCAAGCAGCAGTTTTAGGTAGCATAAAGTGCCATCCTTTTTTAGAAGAGTGCCTGGAATATTATAGTGATAAACATTTTATTCTCAATGATAGAAGTTTTTTTGACAAAATAATAGCCCCGGATATATATGCGATGATGGCAGAAAAATATGGTTTTAAATATAAAAATGAACTGCAGCGATTGAAAAATAACATGTTAATATTGCCATCAGAAATATTTGCTACCAATTTACAGGAAGTGACAGACAATGCATATGCTATTCATTATGCTGTAGGGAGTTGGACAACGCCAACCAGAAGTTATAAATTAAAAAAAATATTAATAAAAATATTAGAAAAAATGAAAATAGATAATGTTGTAAGAAAATTGCTTGGAAAGCCGCTTAAAAATAAATTATAAAAACGTCTCATAATTGAGTTTATGCAATATGCTTGTCTTCAACATAGTGTTCATGCCTGGATCGCAGAGAGGTGAAGGTTTGTGATTCCGGGAAAACAAACTAAATTTACTTATTCAACTGAATAATTATATGGAGCAAAAATTTATTCCTTTTGATCTGCTGGAGAAGTTCCTGGTGGATATAATGAAGAAGGCAGGTATTCCTGAAGATGATGCAAAAATAGTATCAGATGTGTTACTTCAGGCCGATAAACTTGGATTTGACTCACATGGCGTTAACAGGGTTAAGAGCATTTATCTTGACCGTATAAAGGAAGGTATTTTGAATCCCATAACTAATTTTGAAATAGTGAGGGAGAGCCCTGCCACTGCAGTAGTTGACGGTCACAATGGGATGGGACAGGTTATTGGTAATAAATCGATGAAACTTGCTATTGAAAAGGCCAAAAAGTATGGTATGGGAATGGTGGCAGTGCGAAACTCAACCCATTATGGTATTGCCGGATACTACGCCCTGATGGCTGCTCGTGAGGATATGATCGGCATCACCGGGACCAACGCACGACCGTCCATTGCTCCCACTTTCGGTGTTGAAAATATGCTTGGCACCAATCCCATGACGTTCGGGATGCCAAGTGACGACAATTTCCCCTTTCTGCTCGATTGTGCCACTTCAATTACCCAGAGGGGGAAAGTGGAGCTTTATGCACGACTTGGTAAAGATTTACCAAATGGCTGGGTGATTGACGAGAATGGGAAAAGTGAAACCAATTCAATCCAGGTCCTCAAGGATCTTATTTCCGGCCATGCTGCACTTACACCCCTGGGCGGAATTGGTGAAGAAACCGGAGGGTACAAGGGCTATGGCTATGCAACTGTAGTGGAAATTTTTTCCGCGGCATTGCAGCAAGGAGCCTTTATGAAAATGCTTACGGGTATGAAAGAAGGAAAAAAGGTACCCTATTCACTCGGCCACTTTTTTATTGCAATAGATATCGCTTCTTTTACTGATCCTGAAGATTTCAAAAAGACAACCGGGACAATTCTCCGGGACCTGAGGGCTTCAAGGAAGATGCCCGGTCAACCCCGTATTTATACCGCTGGAGAAAAGGAATATTATACCTGGATGGACAGGAAGGACAAAGGGGTGCCTTTCACTAATGAGCTTCTGGAAGAGTTCAGGGGATTATGTAAATCTTACGGACTGTATGAGTACCTGACTCTTTTTGAAGGTTGACATTTCTTTCAATCTGGAACAGTTCCGTCATCAGAAGGGTTAATCCTCAGACTTGTTATTTTAAACATTTTCAACCAGCAGTTGTTATAATTTTATCAATCAAATTGTTATGGCAGCATGTTGGTTATTTGAGTGTAGTTTTGATAAAGCTGAATGATTATATGGAACATAGCCATACTCATAATCATTCTGATAACCTTGGTTCTGCTTTTAAAACAGGCATCATTATTAATGCAGTTTTTATTGCAGCGGAAGCAATAATGGGTTTGCTTTCAAACTCCATGGCCCTTGTGGCTGATGCGGGGCATAACCTGAGTGATCTTCTTGCTCTTGTATTCTCATGGATAGCAGTTTTCCTTTCACAGCAGAAACCGACTCTGAAATTCACGTATGGATTCCGCCGGTCGACAATTTTAATTGCTTTATTAAATACAATATTGTTGCTTGGGGCGGTTGGCTTTATAATCTATATGAATATTTTAAGGTGGCATAAACCTGAGCCGGTCAATGCTAAAAATGTAATTATTATCTCAGCAATTGGAGTTGCCGTTAATACCTTTACCGCATGGTTATTTAACAAGGAAAGGAAGCATGATCTGAACATCCGGAGTACATTTTCTCATTTTATTGCAGATGCACTTGTCTCAGCAGGTGTAGTGATATCGGGAATTCTTATAGCCCTTACTGACCTGACATGGATTGATTCATTGGTTTCGCTTTCGATTGTTATCTTTATACTTTATATTGCCTATCACCTGTTGATTGATTCTGTAAATCTTGCACTTGACGCAGTACCTGAAAATATAAACATCGGGGAGGTCAGGAATTTTTTACGGGAATTACCTGAAGTCTCTGATGTTCATGATTTACATATATGGGCATTGAGCACTTCTGATGCTGCCCTTACAGTTCATCTCTCGACAAAAGAGCTTACGGATTATAGCTTTATAAGTTCTATTCAGCGACAGCTGAAGGAAAGGTTCAACATTGACCATACTACTATCCAGGTTGAGTACGGAGTCCCCGGAGACTGCAATCCGGAATACTAAACAATCTCAGAGGTTATTTGTTATATAAATAAGTAACGAAAATTTATAATTACCACCATGGAAAAGCCGGAAAAAGCAATAATTACCGTACGTGCAACAATTAATGCACCGGTTGAAAAAGTATGGGAGTTCTGGACTGATCCGAAGCACATTGTACATTGGAATAACGCATCAGATGATTGGCACACTCCTTTATCAGAGAATGATCTGAAAGTCGGGGGAAGGTTTCTTTCAAGGATGGAAGCCAGAGATGGAAGCTCAGGTTTTGATTTTACCGGACAGTACAGCAAAGTAGAGCATAACAGCCAGATAGAATACTTACTGGATGATGGAAGGAATGTTCAGGTTACATTTGTTTCCGGAGGAAACGTAACAATTGTCACAGAAGCATTTGAAGCAGAACAGACTAACTCAATAGAGCTGCAGGAAGCAGGCTGGCAGGCTATTCTGGATAATTTCAAAAAATATGTGGAAATATCAGACAAGCTTGAACCTATGCATTTTGAAGAAAAAATTAATGTAGCCCCTGACAAGGTGTACCAGGTTATGCTTGACGATAGAAAATATTCAGAATGGACATCAGTTTTCAACCCTTCATCTCATTATATCGGAACATGGGAGAAGGGTTCAAAAATACTTTTTCTTGGAACAGACAGCGATGGGAACACAGGTGGAATGGTGAGCAGAATCAGAGAGAATATCCCTGGAAGTTTTATAAGTATTGAACATTATGGTATTGTCCATAATGGCATGGAAGTAACGTGTGGACCAAAAGTTGACGAGTGGGCAGGTGCTCTCGAAAACTATACTTTTGCCGGAGCTGATGGAAGTACAATTCTTAAAGTTGATCTTGATGTCAACAAACATTTCATATCTTACTTTGTACAAACATGGCCCGAAGCCCTGAAAAAGTTGAAAGAGATCTGTGAAAAACAAGCATAGCGGTTCATCTGGTGAAAAACCACAATTACAGGAATAGTAAATACCTGATTATTAATAAGCTGACTTTCCTTTTCCTGATAAACCAGTCATTTTTTCAGCTGCAACCCATTTGTCATACTGCTCTCCAGTAACCAGACCAAGTTTCAGTGCAGCATCACGAAGCGTTATTTTTTCTGCATCAGCCATTCTTGCTATTCTGGCACTTTTATCATATCCGATATAAGGAGTAAGCGCGGTGACCAGCATTAGAGTATTATCAAGATGAGTCTTTATTGAGTCATAATCAGGCTTAATACCTGAAATACAATTATCGCTGAATGAAGAACAGGAATCTCCGAGAAGGCTGGCGCTCTGCAGGACATTGGCAGCGATAAGCGGCTTGAAAACATTAAGCTCCAGATTTCCGTTGGAACCTCCTATAGTAACTGCAACATCATTCCCAATAACCTGGGCGCACACCATTGCCAGGGCTTCAGCCTGTGAAGGATTTACCTTCCCCGGCATAATTGATGAGCCTGGCTCATTTTCCGGAATGATTATTTCATGTATGCTGCTTCGCGGTCCTGAGCTGAGAAGACGGATATCATTTGCGATTTTCATAAGCGATACTGCAGAACGCTTCAGTGCCCCGCTAAGCTCAACCATGGCATCGTTCGATGCCAGAGATTCAAATTTATTTGGGGCTGAAACAAAGGGTAAGCCGGTGAGTTCACCAATTTTCTTCGCTGCAAGTTCAGAATATCCTTCAGGAGTATTTAACCCGGTTCCCACTGCACTTCCTCCCAGAGCCAGTTCGCTTATCATAACCAAAGCATTCCGTATTGACCTGATTCCGTTATCTATCTGCTGAACATAACCCGACAATTCCTGTCCGAGAGTAATTGGAACAGCATCCATCAGGTGAGTCCGGCCGACCTTTATAACATCCATATAATCATCTGATTTGGATGCAAGATTATTNCGAAGCTTCAGCATGCCGGGAATTGTTTTCTCTTCAATAATTTTGTAAGCCGCAATGTGCATTGCCGTCGGAAAAGTATCATTTGACGATTGCGATTTATTGACGTCGTCATTCGGATGAAGGATTTTGTATTTATCTGAAAGCTTTCCACCATTTTTCTCATGTGCACGGTTAGCTATCACCTCATTGACATTCATATTTGTATGGGTTCCGGAGCCTGTTTGCCAGATGACAAGCGGGAACTGGTCCTCAAGATTTCCTTCAATTATCTCGTCACACACGTTCACAATCAGATTCTTTTTATCATCTGAAAGGACCCCGAGTTCAAAATTCACAATTGCTGCTGCTTTTTTAATATACCCGTAAGCTTTAATAATTTCTCCTGGCATGGAGGCCTCAGGTCCGATTTTGAAATTATTCCTTGAGCGCTCGGTTTGTGCGCCCCAATATTTTGATCCGGGAACTTTTATGTCCCCAATTGAATCATGTTCAATCCTGTATCTCATTCAAACATTCTGATGTTTATTCTTTCTTTAAACAAATCATTTATCAGTTTTGTTTAACAAAAATATTGACGGAACTGGTCCTTGTCAGATGATTCTAAGTCTGGAGTAAGCATTTTCTCAAAATGAGAAAAAATCCAGGTAGTATGATTATTTGCTGTACCCTTTTCATTAAGTATAATTTATTAACAATGAATTATATACATTCAAAATGAAGGAAAAACCAAAAGCTGGCACATTGTTGGCATTATAACCCTGAAAAATTTAAAGTGCTGCTATGAAAGAAACAATAAGTGTTTTTGTTATCGATGATAATGAATATTACAACAATGTATTGTCGAATGCGATTCAGCAAAGTGTCAACTCATTATTATTCAAGGGGAAGCATCAGCTTGTTCTCTATTCTTTTACTGATGCAAACGAGTATATCAGGAGAATCAAATCAAATGAACTTGACTGCAAAGACACTATAGTTTTTGTTGATTATTATCTTGGAGAAGATATNTACGCCNCTCAAATTATAGAGTTGCTTAAGGAGCATTCTTGTAATACCATGGTTGTTCTTATGTCACAGTCAAAAGCCGTTAAAGATATAAGCAATCATGTCCCTTATGATTATTTTGTGGTTAAAGACCATTTAGCACCTGTCCTTTGCAGCCTGTATCTCAAGCAGTACATTGAAAACAAATTTTCTGTTACTTTTGACTGATGAATGATCCGGTTAAAAGATCCATGGGAAGAAATTCAATCCAGTTCAAGGTCGGAATTATAATGACAATGGCAGTGATCCTGCTTTCGGCAACCTGCTATCTGCTTTACCGAAATTTGTCATCAATTGTTACTTCAATCCGGATCGACGATAATCCTGAACTAAGACTGCTAAGTATCCGCGATATATCAATGGATCTTGAAAAAGCAGGAAACAGTGTCAGGATTTATACTATAACAAGAGATCCTTCAGATATTAAACCTTATTATGCAGTTATCTCCAATATTGATGAAAAAGTAAGCTCCCTGCGTTCTGAGTGTGAAATGGATTCGGTGTTGTTGCTGCAAACCGATACAATAAGCAGGCTTATTGAGGAAAACATCTATATCTGGAACGAATTGCTAGTACTTTATAAAGACGACCAGGTCATAGAATATCTTGGACAGTTGTCTGATCAGCTGAGTATTGCTTCAGAAAATAACGAGAAAAAAGGGATACTCAAGCGGGTTTTCAGCCGGACTCCTGAAAACGCTCTGAATGAACAGGAGATAATGGATAATCTCAACAAGGTGGTCGAGCAGGATCGTTCAAACAAAGACGAACTGATAACCCGCGAATCACAACTGGCAATAAACAGCAGTGAGATCAAGGAGAAGTTTTACGACCTGATCACCAAAATGGAGAATGAAGTTTACAATCACATTGAAGTAAAAGCTCTTGCAGCCAGCCAGATTGCATCAAAAACCTACCGGTGGCTGGTAATGCTCTCAATTTCCGGAGGATTGCTTGCAATACTGGTTTTGTTTATAATAATAAGATATGTCAGGAATGCCTATTCATACCAGATTGCACTTGAAAATTCAAAAAATGAGGCTGAAAAGCTTGCTAAAACAAAAGAACTCTTCATGGCTAATATGAGTCATGAAATCCGTACACCTGTAACTGCAATATCAGGATTTACCGACCAGCTTCTTCATGAATCATTAAATGAGAACACCACCAGATCTCTGAATATCATTAAATCATCTTCTGACCATCTGTTAAAAATTATTGATGATATTCTCGATTTTTCCAAGCTGCAGAATAACAAGCTGGTGCTTGAAAAAGTGCACTTCAGAATCAGTATGATACTCGAAGATGTCTATTCTTTATTTGAAAATCAGGCCAGGCAGAATAATATTAAGTTGAGTTATTCATTAAGTCCGGATACACCTTCCGTACTTTTAGGCGATCCTTACCGGTTAAAACAGATTGTGATAAATCTTGTAAGTAACGCAGTCAAATTCACAAAGAGCGGCAGTGTCAGTTTTTCAGTAAGCAGTCTTAAAAAGCATTGGGACGAGATTGATCTGATCCTGGAATGCAAGGATACAGGCATTGGTATTGACGAATCAAAGCTGGAAATCATATTCGAAGATTTCACTCAGGCCGAGATGAGCACCACCCGGAAATACGGAGGAACCGGATTAGGATTATCAATAGTCAAAAAACTTGTTGAGCTGCATCATGGAACCATTGATTTTAAAAGCAGGAAAAATCAGGGTACCGAAATTTTATGCCGGATACCATATCTGTCTGGTGATGAAAAACAGCTTAAAACTGATTCAGTCAGGTCAGGTCATGTTCCGGAAGAAGTCTCAGGTCTGAAAATTCTGATAGTGGATGATGAAGAATATAACAGACTGCTTTTCAGAAAAATACTCGACAGATGGAAAGTAAAATGCCATGAGGTGGAAAACGGCATGGATGCCCTTGAATTGTTAAAAGAAGAACAATTTGATCTGTTGTTTATGGATATCCGGATGCCCGGGATAGACGGTATAAAGACAACCCAATTCATACGTCAGGAGATGAAAATATCAGAATCTGAAATGCCGGTAATTTTTGTTTCTGCTGCCGCAATTAATGAAGAGACGGAAAAATACAGGAAGGCTGGTATGAATGCATTTCTTCTGAAACCATTTACCGAAGAAATGCTGCTGACAACCATTCTGGCTGTACTCCGTAACGATACTGAGGTTACTCTCCCCTATTCAGCTGAGATTGAAATTACTAAGCAGACAAGTGATAATAAAATCGACTTACGGAATTTGTATCATATTTCAGGAGGCGATGACCAGTTTGTAAAACAGATGCTGGTCTCTTTTATTAATACCACTCAGAAAGGACTGGCAGACATGCAGGAAGCAGTCAACTCCAATCAGAATGAATCGGTAGCACATCTCGCCCACAAATTGCTTTCACCATGCCGTCACATCGGAGCCTCGGATCTGTATAATCTTCTTAATTCAATTGAAAATGAAATCCGGAACAATACCATTACCGAGTCTCTGGAAACTCTGACCGGAAAATCCCTGAGGGAATTTGAAACAATCAGGGAGCTTTTAAATGAACATATTGCAAAAATGAATTAAAATTCTGTCAAATCCCGCCATTATTTACTATTTTGCAGTTTGTTTATTTTTTCTGTTATCAGGTAATCAGTCATTTATGAATGAAAAGCCGTTGAAGATTTTTGTGGTCGAAGACAATGAATGGTACAATAAACTTTTAGTTTACACTCTGTCTTTAAATCCCGATTATGAAGTAAAAAGTTTTTTCAATGCCAGGGATTTCCTGAATTGCGTGAGTGAATCCCCTGACGTTGTGACTCTTGATTACAGGTTGCCAGATCTTACCGGACTTGATGTTCTTAAAAGGATAAAGCAGGAAAACAGCGATATACAGGTAATCCTGATATCTGAGCAGGAAGATACGGATATGGTTGTGACCCTGCTTAAGCTTGGAGCCTATGATTATATAACCAAATCCAACGATATAAAGGAGCGTCTTCTGAATACAATTCAGAACCTGAGGAAGGATATCGGCCTGAAAATGGAGATTTCAACCCTGCGCAGAGAGATACAAAAAAAGTACAGTTTCCGTCAGACCATTATTGGAGAAAGCCAGGTCATAAAGAACGTAGATGAGCTGATTGAGAAAGCTCTTGACACCAATATAACAGTTATAATCACAGGTGAAACCGGGACAGGGAAAGAGCTTGTGGCAAAAGCTATCCATTATAATTCAAAAAGGAAAGACAGGTCATTTGTTGCTGTCAATGTTCCGGCTATCCCGTCGGAACTTATTGAGAGTGAATTATTCGGACATGAAAAAGGTGCATTTACGGGAGCTTCCTCACGTCGCATAGGACGCTTTGAAGAAGCCGATGGAGGTTCTCTTTTTCTCGACGAAATCGGAGAAATGGAACAAAATTTACAAACAAAACTTCTTCGTGTCCTGCAGGAAAAAGAAATTGTCAGAGTGGGAAGTAATAAACCAATAAAGACCGATTGCCGGATTATTGTTGCAACAAATAAGAATCTGAGGGAGGAAGTAAAAAAGGGAAGATTCAGGGAGGACTTGTATTACAGGCTCTTAGGCTTGCCAATCGAGATGCCTCCCCTGCGCGACCGCGGAAATGATATACTTATACTGGCCAGACATTTCATTGAAAACTTCTGTAAGGAGAACAATATACCTTTGAAGAAACTAACACCGGAGGCACAGAAGAAGCTGATGAATTACTCTTTCCCCGGGAACGTACGTGAATTGAAATCACTTATTGAGCTTGCCGTTACTTTATCAATAAAAGAAGAGATTGAAGCATCTGACTTTGCCCTTGACATCGGGGACACATTATCCGAAGTATCAGCTGATGATCTTACACTCCGGGAATATGAACTAAAAATAATTAAAGCTACCATGAAAAAGTTGAATAATGATATCGGCCAAACAGCTAAGAAGCTCGATATTGGTATTTCAACTATATACAGGATGCTAAAGGAAGAAAAAGAGAAATTCAATCAAACCTAGGTTTATCATTAAATATTGTTTCCAAGCACCTTATTGTTAGCAAAGCTGCTGTTTTTAAGTCCCTTCAAAGAAGGCTTTATCAAAAGTGGTTTTCTTGATAAAAATCCTTAGTGCGACTTTGTGATGCACTTTGTGGACCTTTGTGGTTCAATTAATTATGTTTAACCACAAAGTCGCTCAAAGGTTACGCTAAGGTCCACGAAGGACTTTTGAGACAACCTCTTCTGTTTGTAGAAATGTTAATAGGTTTAATAGTAAACCTATTAGGGGTGGCCTGTTGTTTATAGTTCGAAAAATCAAATTATTAACAAGATGTATCTAAAAAGTAGCTTTATAAAGAAGGGAAAAGTCATGATTAACAAAGTATTAACTTTCTCCTCCTCTCTTAGGGGGCCAACCATTGAGAGAAATTGAATGGGGGCAAAACCTTTTCCCAAATTTACCACTTTGTCAGACTAATTTCCTGCCAGATTTTTTCAATTAATTCTCAAATTGAGAATTTTTTTTTCAAATTGAATAAATCATAAATCCCATTGAATTTATAAATAATTCATAATTAATGAATTATGAATAGTTATTGATACCGGCCTGAGGTTTGTATCTATTACGATTATATTTCATAAAAGGTTCCTGAATCCTGGTATTGGTCTGGGAAAAGGTTTAACTGTTAATGTTTTATAAGAATAATGATAATCAAATTTAACTAAGGAGGTATAATAATGGAAAACAAAGCAAACAGCGACCCTAAAACAATTAGCGAAAATGCGGTCGTTACAAGCAAAATGGAAAATGCAAGAAAGGAAGGGGTCACAAAAGGTGCCCTCACAACCGGGATAATATTTATTGTCCTGCTGATAGCCTTTGGCGCGCTGGTTTATTCACTCTATAAGCGTGATCATAACGCTCAGCTTGCCCTTATGGAAGATCAGAAGGTCACTTTCACAGAGCAACTTACTGCCCGTGATTCAATGATTAACGACTGGCTGATAACCTTCGATGAGATTGAAAAAAATCTGAACGTGATCAAGGAGAAGGAAAAATTACTCACCGTAAAATCGTCAGATAAAGAAGTCTCTAAAAACAGAAAGGAGCAGATATTGGATGATATAAAGTCCATTAATACTCTGATCGATGAAAACAAGAAAAAGATTGCAAGGTTAACTGCCCAGTTAAAGGAATCAGGAGGAACCATTAAGGGTCTTCAGGACAGGATTGCAGGGCTGGAAGAATCATTGAAGCAATATGAAAGTGAAATAGCTGAGCTGAACACAACCCTCGTCAGCAAGGATAACGAGATAGGGCAGCTTAATAATCATGTTGTTGCGTTGAATGATACCATTACAATAAAAGATGAGAGAATCAATGCACAGACAGGTAAGCTGCACCAGGCATTTCTTGCCTCGGGCACCTTTAAAGATCTGAAGGAAAAAGGTCTTGTTATCAAGGATGGAGGATTTCTTGGGTTGGGCAGAAAGCAGTTCCTGGTTGAAGATTTTTCTGACAGTTCATTTACAGAAATCGACATTACCAGATTGACAACCATTCCAGTAAACTCGAAAGACGTAAGACTAATTACCGAGCATCCGTCAGACTCCTATAAATTGATAAAAGAGAATGACAAACAGATCGCTTATATTTCAATAACAAATCCGGAAGAGTTCTGGAAAATTACCAAATATGCTGTTGTTGAAATAGTTAAATAATAATAGCTGGACTCTTTACTGGCAGAATTTTGCCAGAAGGATATTAAGGTTAAGGTTTAGAGCAGGTTAGTTTAGGTTTAGGTTTAGTTTAGGTTAGGTTTAGTGCTTTATTACCAGTTGACTGGCTCAAAAAAGTTCCGGTCAGCTGGTTTTTTTTAATAGTTTGAATGCATGATTCCATCTGTTATCCTGGAATCCAGGTATACACCAGAGCATACAGAGCGGTTCGATAGCCCTTGCTGATTCCACATTGCCCATATCTTCGACTTCCCAGCCTACTTCTTCAAGAATAGCGCTTACATTCTTTTTAGCTGCCTGGTTATTGCCGCAAATAAACATTGTTGGTTTGACTTCAAATACCGGATCGATCATAAAAGCATTTCCGACACTGTTGAATGCCTTTACAAAGTTTGCTTTTGGAGCCAGCCTCTGAAGTCTTTCAAGCAATGAATCCTCTAATGATGTAAAGTACTGAATCACTCCGTTAACAGGCGGTATGTCTGCAATCGGATTTGTAGTATCAATTACTGTTTTCCCGGCAATCAGATCTGCCAGTTTCGTGATCACTGCTTCTGCTGCAGTGCCTTTAACAGCAAAGATTATTATATCACCATACAATGCTGTTTTTGCGAATGTCCCTGTTAAAGCACCTGTTTCTTTATTCAGTTTTTCAAGTTTTGATTTATCACCCGATCCAATCATAACCTGGTACCCGTGTTTCATAAACCCAATGGCCAAAGCTCTGGCAACCATTCCTGATCCAATTATTCCTATCTTTTTCATTTTCTATTCAATTAATAATCTCCACAATAAAACAATTTATCAGTCAGATTGTTTTTCTACCATTTTGAAAGCAATGACACACAAATAGAGGTAAAAGTCAAGGATAAGCAAACGC
>WSSedA1B2DRAFT_1000104_pt1 | contig 16111 bp, 13 predicted proteins | sample WetSurSiteA1Bulk_FD_9465 | JGI IMG/M metagenome (IMG submission 9465) | reverse complement strand
TAATCCGCCATTAAGGACTAAGCGTGATATTGAAGCGATCAAAGAAGGGTTACGGGATGGAACGATCGATGTGATTGCAACAGACCACGCACCCCATCATCGTGATGAAAAGATGCGGGAGTTTGATATGGCCCCTTTCGGCATTTCCGGACTGGAGACTGCGGTGAGTTTAGGTCTCAGACTTGTCGGAGAAGGAATTTTAACGATGGAGCAGCTTGTAGAAAAAATGACCCTCAATCCGGCAGAGATTTTACAAATAAACAAAGGCAATCTTAAGGTTGGCTCTGATGCCGATTTGGTAATCATAGATACAAATAAGGAATTTACCGTGCGGTCTGACCAGTTTGTTTCAAAGGGAAAGAATACGCCCTTCGAAGGCTGGATGACAAAAGGAAGACCTGTGCTTACCGTTTGTATGGGAAAGATATATGAGTAACAGGGCTCTCCTGGTATTGTCCGACGGCATTATTTTCGAAGGCAGGGGATTTGGCTGTGGGGGTGAGACTACTGGTGAGGTTGTATTCAATACCTCCATGACAGGGTATCAGGAAATTCTGACTGATCCTTCTTACAAGGGTCAGATCGTTACCATGACGTATCCGCAGATAGGTAATTATGGTATTAATGAAGAAGATATCGAGTCGTTACACGGACCAAAGGTAGAAGGGTTTGTAGTCAAAGAATATATTGATTTCCCAAGCAACTGGAGATCTTCCCAATCCCTTGGAAGGTATCTCTTAGATCATAAAATAGTCTGCATAGAAGGGATAGATACACGGGCATTAACAAGGCATTTGAGAGATTATGGTGCCCAGATGGGAATTATCTCTACTGTCGACCCGAACCCTGAAAGTCTTCTAAAAAAAGTGAAAAAACATCCCGGAATCTCTGCCTTTGATCTGGTCAAGGATGTAACAACAAAAGAGAAATATTCCTGGGGGGAAGGCTGCTGGAAATGGTGTGTGGTCGAAAAGGGGAAGGCAGTTCTCAAAGTGGTTGTTTATGATTTCGGAGTCAAGTTTAACATCCTGCGGAACCTCGTTGAGGCAGGCTTTCATGTTACTGTCGTCCCTGCACAAACACCTGCCGAGGCAGTGCTTGAGATGAACCCTGACGGGATCATTCTGAGCAACGGCCCCGGAGACCCTGAGACAGTATCGTATGCCATTTATAATGCAAGGAAGCTTATGGCTAAGAAACCGATCTTTGGCATATGTCTTGGTCACCAGATACTCGGCCTCGCAATGGACGGAAGGACATACAAATTGAAATTCGGTCACCATGGCGGTAACCACCCGGTCAAGGATTTATTGACAGAAAGGGTCGAGATAACATCCCAGAATCACAACTATTGCGTTGATATCAAGAGCCTTGGCGGTCAGGTCAGGCTCACCCACACGAACCTCTATGATGGGACGGAAGAGGGTATGCAGCATGTAGAGTTGCCTGTATTTTCAGTTCAGCACCATCCTGAGGCCGGCCCCGGACCGAACGACTCAGCGCATATATTTAAAAGATTCAGAGAGATGATAGAAAGAGGATAACCTGCCAAAAAGAACTGACATCAGGAAAATACTTCTAATTGGTTCCGGCCCGATAATCATCGGCCAGGCCTGCGAATTTGACTATTCAGGGACACAGGCTTGCAAGGCCCTGCGGGAAGAGGGCTATCAGGTTGTGCTCGTCAATTCGAACCCTGCAACGATCATGACCGATCCGGAGACGGCCGATGCAACATATATAGAACCATTGACTGCGGATATCATCGAGAAGATCATACAGAAAGAAAAGCCGAATGCCCTCTTGCCAACCATGGGCGGACAGACTGCTTTAAATCTGGCAGTTGAACTTGCAGACAAAGGGATTCTCAGCAAATATAAGGTTGAACTTATTGGCGCAAAGCTCGATGCAATAAAAAAGGCAGAGGACCGGGAACTTTTTAAAGAGGCGATGAAAAAGATAGGCTTCGAGGTTCCTAAGTCATCTCATGTCGGCTCCTTAAAAGATGGATTGGATGCAGTAGAGGAGATCGGATTCCCTGCCATCCTCAGACCTTCGTTTACCCTCGGAGGGTCCGGTGGGGGCATAGCATACAATATGGAGGAATACAGAGAATTACTCGAAAGAGGCCTCAAACTCAGTCCGGTCAGGAAGGTCCTTGTCGAAGAGTCGGTACTGGGTTGGAAGGAATATGAGCTTGAAGTAATGAGAGACGGGAAGGATAATGTTGTCATTATATGCTCTATCGAAAACTTTGACCCGATGGGCATTCACACCGGTGATTCCATAACCGTAGCTCCTGCGCAGACGCTTACTGACAAAGAGTATCAGAGAATGCGGGATGCCTCTGTTGCAATCATACGCGAGATAGGGGTTGATACCGGAGGTTCGAACATCCAGTTTGCCCTGAATCAGGATACCGGAAGGATGACAGTCATAGAGATGAATCCCAGAGTGTCGAGGAGTTCAGCGCTCGCTTCAAAGGCAACGGGGTTCCCTATTGCAAAGATCGCTGCAAAGCTTGCCATAGGGCTCACCCTTGATGAGATACCGAATGATATAACGAGGGAAACTCCTGCATCATTTGAACCGACGATAGACTATGTTGTTACTAAATTTCCAAGGTTTGCCTTTGAAAAATTCCCTGCAGCTGATCCGACACTTACAACACAGATGAAATCAGTCGGTGAAGTAATGTCAATAGGAAGGACTTTTAAAGAGTCTTTGCAGAAGGCGATCAGAAGCCTTGAAATTGGCAGCTACGGGCTCGAAAATGTCACTTCTGATATCAACATTATCAAATCCAAACTCAAAACCCCGAATGCTGAACGGGTGTGGTATATCGCCCAGGCTCTGAGAGAGGGGATGAGCGTTCAGGATATCTATGAGCTTACCTTTATAGATCCATGGTTCCTGCAGAATATCAAGCAGATTATTGAAATGGAAGAAGAAATAAGAGTTCAAAGTTCAAAGTTCAAAGTTCAAAGTTCAGAGTCTGAAATATTAAAAATGCTCCGAGAGGCTAAGCGGTATGGTTTCTCTGACAAAAGGATTGCGCAGTTGCTCAATGTACAGGAGGCAGACATCAGGCATCTCAGAAAGCAGAATAATATTCGCGCTGTTTACAAAATGGTTGATACATGCGCTGCAGAATTCGCTGCGTATACGCCATACCTGTATTCAACGTATGAAGAACCCTTTTACAGGATTCCAGGATCCAAGGATTCAAGGGTTCAAGCCTTAACCCCTGCAGTCGAGTCTGAAGCGAATCCGAGTAATAGAAAAAAAATCGTTATTCTCGGTTCTGGTCCGAACAGGATAGGACAGGGCATTGAATTCGATTACTGCTGTGTCCATGCAGTTTTCGCATTGAAGGAACTTGGGTTCGAGACAATAATGGTCAACTGTAATCCGGAGACAGTCAGTACAGATTATGACACTGCGGACAGGCTTTATTTTGAGCCGTTGACCATAGAGGATGTGCTGAATATCATCGAGACAGAAAAGCCGGAAGGAGTTATAGTCCAGTTCGGAGGTCAGACACCTCTCAAACTTGCGGTACCTCTCGAAGATGCAGGAGTGAAAATCCTCGGAACTTCTCCTGATTCCATAGACCGTGCTGAAGACAGAAAACGGTTTAAGGAACTTCTCCACAAACTGAATCTGAAACAGGCTGAAAGTGACACAGCAATGTCTGTTGAAGAAGCCTTGTCTGCTGCTGAAAAAATAGGTTATCCCGTGATGGTGAGGCCATCGTATGTGCTCGGAGGGAGAGCAATGGAGATAGTCTACGATGAAAAAACATTATATGAATACATGAAACGTGCAGTGGAAGCCTCTCCCGAACATCCTATCCTTGTTGACAAGTATCTTGAGGATGCTGTTGAAATTGATGTTGATGCCATTTCTGATGGCATTGACGTGATCATAGGTGGTGTGATGGAGCATATCGAGGAGGCAGGTATTCATTCCGGTGATTCAGCATGTTCTCTCCCGCCGCACTCTTTGAATCCGAAAATTGTGAAGGAGATAGAAAAACAGACAAGGGCCCTTGCCAAAGAACTGAATGTAATCGGATTGATGAATGTTCAGTTCGCTGTCAAAAATCAAGACATCTTTATCCTCGAGGTAAATCCACGGGGATCGAGAACAATCCCCTTTGTTGGAAAGGCAACCGGTATTCCGCTCGCAAAATTAGCAGCAAAGCTGATGGCTGGCAAAACTTTGCAGGAACTTGGGCTGACAGAAGAAAAGCATATAAGGCATATCGCAGTAAAAGAGGCTGTTTTTCCGTTTGACAGGTTTTATGGGGTCGATACGATACTCGGTCCTGAGATGAAATCCACCGGAGAGGTTATGGGAATAGATGATGATTTTGGTCTTGCCTATGGAAAATCCCAGATATCATCAGGCAATATGATCCCATTATCAGGCAAAGTATTCATAAGTCTGAAAGATAAAGACAAACCCCTTTCTGTTCCAATAGTCAGGAAGCTCCTTGAACTCGGGTTTGATGTCGTTGCAACCAGAGGTACAGCAAAGTATCTCAAAGATAATGGCCTGGCTGTCAAAGTCATTAATAAGGTTACAGAGGGAAGACCTCATATTGTGGATTTAATCAAAAACAAGGAGGTCCATTTTGTCATAAACACTGTCAGCGGCACGCAGGCACAAAGAGATTCTTTTTCAATACGGCAGAATGCACTTCAATATAAAGTGCCTTTCACCACAACAATATCAGGTGCAGTGGCAGCAGTGAATGCGATAGAAAAGCTAAGGGAACAGCAGGTTCACATAAGGTCTATCCAGGAATACCACAGGGACAGCTAATCCACCTTTATAAAATTTTTCTGAATAAACTGAGGATAGAGTATTTTCGCTCATTCTCGGTCGTTTCTCCCTGTGAGGCTTAAGTTCCATCTTGATCGAATCCCATGATATGGCCCTGTCAGAGTCCCTTTTTCTTATAGTGGATAATATATAAATTATGTTAATATATATATTAATTTTAGTCGTATACTTAGAATTTTCAGGGGGTGAGCATGTTAGGGAAAAACTATTTTTTCACTTCAGAGTCTGTTACAGAAGGTCATCCGGATAAGATAGCTGATCAGGTATCAGATGCTATTCTGGATTCAATACTTGCAAAAGACCCTTTTGCAAGGGTAGCCTGTGAGACACTCGTAACAACCGGTCTGGCATTTGTGGCAGGTGAGGTAACAACTAACTGCTATGTTGAGATCCCTGATATTGTCAGAGAGACAATAAAAGACATAGGCTATACAAGGGCAAAATACGGTTTCGATTATGAGACATGTGCTGTAATAACCTCTGTTCATGGTCAGTCCTCAGATATCGCACTTGGTGTAGATACCGGAGGGGCAGGTGACCAGGGTCTTATGTTTGGGTTTGCCTGTAACGAAACGCCGGAGCTTATGCCGCTCCCGATCCTGCTCGCACATAAACTTGCTATGAGATTAGCTGAAGTGAGAAAAAAGGACATCCTTGGTTATTTAAGGCCGGATGGCAAGACTCAGGTCACTGTTGAATACAAAAACGGCAAACCGCTGAGGATAGACAGCATTATTATTTCGACACAGCATAGCCCTGATGTTACCCTGAAAGAGATCCATGAAGATGTCATAGAGAAGGTCATAAAACCTACTATTCCTCCTGAAATCCTTGATGAGGAGCATATCAAATATTTTGTAAATCCAACAGGCAGATTCGTTATCGGCGGACCAATGGGTGATACAGGACTTACAGGCAGGAAGATAATCGTAGACAGTTATGGTGGCGTTGGAAGTCATGGAGGTGGTTGCTTCTCGGGAAAAGATCCGTCAAAGGTTGACAGGTCAGGCTCTTACATGTCCCGATATGTAGCAAAAAATATCGTTGCTGCCGGAATTGCTGAGAGAGTCCAGGTACAAATCGCTTACGCGATAGGGGTGCCTGAACCTGTTTCGGTTCTCGCAGAGACTTACGGGACTGGCAAAATCGCGCAGGAAAAAATAGTGAAACTGATCAGGAAAAACTTTAACCTCACACCCAAAGGCATGATAGATACCCTGAATCTCAGAAGACCGATCTACAAAAAGACAGCTGCCTACGGTCACTTCGGCAGGAATGACCCTGATTTTACCTGGGAAAAGACAGACATGGCAGAGACCCTGAGAAAAGAAGCAGGTTTATAATAATTACAATTATTGAATAAAGAGGGAGACAATGATAAAACACGACATTAAGGACATTAATTTAGCAAAAAAAGGCAAGTTGCGCATAGAATGGGCTGCGCAGGAGATGCCTGTACTAAAGACTATCGCAGAACGTTTTAAGATGGAGAAACCATTAAAAGGTTTCAGGTTGTCGGCCTGCCTTCATGTTACCACAGAGACAGCCAATCTCATGGAAACCCTTAAGTCCGGTGGCGCAGAGGTTTCTGTCTGCGCTTCCAACCCATTAAGCACACAGGATGATGTTTCTGCCTCACTCGTAAAATTTTCTAATATACCGGTTTTTGCAATTAAAGGTGAAGACAATAAGACTTATTACAGACATATAAACGATGTGCTTTCAACAAAGCCTCATATGACAATGGATGACGGAGCTGATCTCGTTTCAACCCTTCACACGACAAAGAAAGAAATGCTCAAAAACATTATAGGCGGCACAGAAGAAACTACAACAGGTGTCATACGCCTGAGGGCTATGGCAGACAAGGGGGTTCTGAAATACCCTATCATTGCCGTGAATGATGCATATACAAAATACCTTTTTGATAACCGTTATGGAACCGGACAGAGTACGATTGACGGGATCATGAGGGCAACAAACAGACTGATTGCAGGTTCTGTTTTTGTTGTTTCCGGTTATGGATGGTGCGGTAAAGGCATTGCGATGAGGGCAAAAGGTATGGGGGCAAAGGTGATTGTGACAGAAGGAAATCCTTTGAGGGCCCTCGAGGCAACAATGGATGGATTTGATGTAATGCCGATCAGGGAGGCTTCAAAAATAGGTGATATCTTTGTTACCGCAACCGGAGATATTGCTGTAATTTCAAAGGAATGTTTTGCGCTAATGAAAGATGGGGCGATACTCTGCAATTCAGGACACTTTAATGTCGAGATATGTATCGATGATCTGAAAAAGATGTCTAAGGGCAGAAGGATGATGAGAGACTATGTGGAAGAGTTTACTCTGAAAAACAACAGGAGGATATATATTCTCGGAGAAGGAAGGCTCATTAATCTGGCCTCGGCAGAGGGACATCCGTCTTCTGTCATGGACATGAGCTTCGCCAATCAGGCGCTCTGTGCCGAATATATGGTGAAAAACTATAAAAAGCTCGAAAATAAGGTTTACAGCGTGCCTCAAGATATCGACAGGAAGATTGCATTCCTAAAGCTTAAGGCTATGGGGATTAAGATAGACTTATTAACTGCNGAGCAGAAGAAATATCTCGAAAGCTGGGAAATGGGGACATAAACCAGATAATACAAATCTTGCTCAAAAATCTATTTAACTCGATAAGTTATTTGAAATATCTTTATTCGCAATAGAGACTAAAATATTTCGATAAACATCAAGTAGAGGTACACTATAGTATCGAAAAATAAATTTATTCACAAGATTTGTATTGTTATGATAGTGTTTTGGACAATATGAGAGGCAAAATAGTCTCTGTCAACATCAGCGATAAAAAAGGTGTCAGGAAAAAGCCGGTCAAAGAAGCAATATTAAAGACAGACTTTGGCATGGAAGGCGATGCGCATGCCTCTTCCAAATGGCACAGACAGGTAAGTCTTCTGGCCCTCGAAAGCATTAAGAAGATGCAGGACAAAGGGCTGAAAGTTAATCCGGGTGATTTTGCCGAGAATATCACAACAGAAGGCATTGACCTTCCTAAACTTCCTGTGGGCACCAAAATGACAATCGGCAGCGAGATAGAGGTTCAGGTGAGCCAGATCGGCAAGGTATGCCATACCCGATGTGAGATATACAACCAGGCCGGTGACTGCGTAATGCCAAAAGAGGGAATTTTTGTTGAGGTTCTCAAAGGCGGGAAGGTAAAAAAAGGAGACGAAATAGTAGTCAGCACGTAACCTTTATCGTAAATAAGAATTTTTTTGATGATTCTTCAGAATTCATAATAGTCGTGCCATAGATACTGCTCTATTATATAAGCTCTGATCGCAAATACCCAGCCTTGTCAAGAGGGTAGACCCCATAGGTGTTAAGTTAAGCGGATTGAATCATCGCCATTATACCCTCCCTAAATACTCCCTATAGGAGAGAGGGTTTCCGCACCCAGGCGGATTCCCGCCTCAGGCGGGTCGCCGATGAGACGCCGAGGTGAAACAATGAGGGGTTTATAGTTTTATACACAACCTCTAAATAAACCTCTTCAAAATACCATCATATTCCCTTATCATATATACATGATAACAGTCGCTGTTTTGACTTTAAGTGATAAGGGTTCGAAAGGTGAGCGCGCGGATACAAGCGGTCCTCTGATTCAGGATATGCTAAAAAGTGTCAATGCTGAGGTGAAATTCTACGACATCCTTCCTGATGAAAAAGAATTAATCAAAAAGAAACTTATAGCATACAGCGAAAAGGTTGATCTCATTCTTACAACAGGCGGGACAGGGTTATCACCGAGAGATGTCGCTCCAGAGGCAACCCTTGAAATCATCGACAGACAGGTGCCTGGCATTGCCGAGGCGATGCGTTCGGAAGGCTTAAAGAAAACAAGCCGGGCAATGCTTTCAAGGGCAGTAGCCGGTGTCAGGGGAACATCTCTGATTATCAATCTCCCGGGCAGTCCGAAAGCAGTAAAAGAGAACCTGCAGGTTATTTTAGAAGTCATTCCCCATGCTATCGAGAAGATTAAAGGTGATCCGTCTGAATGCGCAAGTTAATTCATATAATTCATGAACCGATTAATAATTGTAGCGGATACAGTAATTTCGCAGATTTAAATTCTGTGAAGATTTATCGGAACAGAATTTCCCTCGGAGTCCCGATGGATATCGGGACGAGAATGAGCGAAAATACTGTATCCGTTAAATATCCGGCAGAATGAACGATATATCCATCCCTTTGGCTTTTCTTGCAGGGGTGCTCTCTTTTTTATCCCCATGTGTTCTGCCTCTTATACCTTCTTATGTCTCCTTTATAACCGGTATTTCATTTAAAGACCTTACTGTTGGTCAAGACAGAAAAAAGATCCATTATCTGACAATCACCAATTCAATAGCCTTTATCCTCGGATTTTCCACAGTGTTCATAGCCCTTGGTGTCTCATCGTCAGCCGTTGGAAGCTTTTTCTTTCAGTATGTGGATATGATCAGGATTATAGGCGGTGTTGTCGTAATCATCTTCGGGCTTTTTATTGCAGGGGTTTTGAAGCTGGATTTTCTTTTGATACAGAAGAAGATATATCTCAGCGGCAAGCCTGCCGGATATATCGGCACCTTTGTTGTAGGGATGACATTTGCAGCTGGATGGAGTCCGTGCATCGGCCCGATTCTCGGCACGATCCTAGTTTATGCCGGTTCAAAGGGTTCTGCTCTTTATGGATTTCAATTGCTTGCAGCATATTCGCTTGGACTTGCAGTGCCTTTTTTTCTGTCAGCGCTTGCCATAAATGTCTTTTTGAGCTATTCACCTAAACTCGCAAGATTCATGCGAGTCATAATGTTCATAAGCGGTCTGCTACTCATCATCTCCGGTATCTTGCTCCTTACGGATCAAATAAGGGCGCTCACAAGATTATTACCGGATTTTGGGATAAAGTTTTGAAGATATAGGGGATTCCTTTAATGTTCAGGAGATTTTGATACTCATATGAATTATCTTACACTCAGCGAACTTTCCTTCCTGATTAAATCAACGATTCAATCCTCACTTCCTGATGAGTACTGGGTTGCGGCTGAAATAGCACAGATCAACTGCCACTATAGCTCAGGGCATTGTTATTTAGACCTGGCAGAAAAGAAGGATGATACGACGACAGCCAGGATTAAAGCCACAATCTGGGCTGGCAACTTCAGGCAGATCAGGTCTGATTTTCGGACTTTGACAGGGCAGGACATTCAGGCAGGCATGAAAATTCTCATGCTTGCACGAGTCACCTATCATGAGGTGCATGGCTTATCCCTGAATATAAGAGAAATAGACCCCCGGTATACCCTCGGTGAGATGGCGCTCAAACGGAGGCAGATAATCGAACAGCTCACAAAAGACGGCATCATAGACAAGAACAGGCAATTAGTATTGCCTCCTGTGATTCAGCGTATTGCGGTCATATCCTCTGTAACAGCAGCAGGATATGGAGACTTTCTGAGCAGGCTGAATAATAACCCCTATGGATACAAGTTCTTGCACAGGCTATTTCAGGCTTATATGCAGGGCGAAAAAGCTGAGGAGTCAATGCTCAGTGCTTTGAAAAAATGCATAAAATTGCAGGAATATTTTGATGCTGTTGTGGTTATCAGGGGCGGTGGGTCTACTGTTGATCTGCACTGTTTTGACAGCTATCTGTTAGCTAAAACCATAGCGCTTTCACCCCTGCCTGTTTTCACAGGCATCGGGCATGAAAGAGACGAGACAGTGGCAGACAGAGTGGCAAACATGAGATTTGTTACCCCGACTGCAGTAGCCGAGTTCCTTGTTTCAAAGGCAAAAAAGTTCGAGGACAGCATAGATGACCTGAAGCACAGACTGATGATCAGAACAATCACATTGCTCGAAAGAGAAAGGCATTATCTGAAGGATCTTGCCGGGAGTTTTTCAGGGCATACCAGAGACTATCTCAAGGCGGCTTTCACCGCATTAAAGAACAACATATATATGCTTCAGACTTATGCCCTTGCGACGCTGAGAGATCCCTCAATAACTCTCGCGGCTTATGAGGCCAGAATCAATAATGCAAGCGAAGGGTTGCTAAGGAGCAATTACCAGAAACTGAAGGACTTTAGAAAAATATTAGAAGTGCATCCGGGACATATACTATCACTGCAGTTAAGGAGGCTGGAGAATATTGAGACAAAGATCGACCTTCTCAATCCCCATAATATCCTTAAAAGGGGGTACAGCATTACCTACTTGAACGGGAAGGTATTGAAGGATACAGGGTCGGTTAAGAAAGATGATATAATAAACATAAGACTTTATAACGGTTCCATTACCAGCGTCGTGGAAAGCACAGAGGAGGATAAAAAGGGTGAGTGAGAAAAAAAAGCTTACTTATGCCAGAGCAATAGAGGAACTTGAAGAGATCATAAACAAGATAGAGACGGAAAGCATTGTCGTTGACATTCTGACCGAGAAGGTGAAGAGAGCAACATACCTGATAAAATTCTGCCAGGGCAATCTGAGATCTACTGAGCAGGAAGTGAAAAAGGCGCTCTCTGAGATAGGGGAAAAGCCGGAAGAAAAGGAGTCTGAAGTATCTGAAGAACCAGACGCCGGGCTGTTTTGAAGGTCATCTATGAGGTTTTACTGCTCTGGTTCAACATTTGATTCCCTGTCCATTAAATAGAGCGCCTCACTCAATAACAGTTCCGGATACTTTATGGTAGCCTTTATTACATCTGCAATAGGATAATCAATATGATAGCCCTCAGCATATACAATTCTGACAAACCTTCTTTTCAGCAGATAACGTCGCTTTTTCCGGCCATTCCTGTCTGTGAACGGAATGATCACATGCTCCAGGTCTTCTTCAAGGCCGTATTGCCTGATTAATTCATCTACTTCTTCCATGACCGCTCTCTGTGATTATCGGATTTGGATAAAAAGACGGCAGGCACATATGCATCAAAACCTCTTGAACGCAGAATTTGCGTCTGTATAGTATCTAAACGCTAAAAATGAAAACCTGCACGTTATCCGGGTTATTAAAGCGCTCACAAAGGTACTGCACAAGAGCTTTTGCTGCACATATGCCTACCGTCAATTGCATTATTTTATTTGGGTTAACAGAGCAAAGACTTAATCCGCTAATATAATCCCATTGCCTCTCTGACAAGGTGCATAGTCTCTTCAGAAACCCGTCTTGCTTTTTCAGTTCCTTTATTCACTATATCGAGCAGGAGGTCAGGGTTATTTATGAGCTCATTCCGTTTTGTCCAGATCGGCTCCATGACTGCAAATAGATTCCGGATGAGGATCTTCTTGCAATCTATGCAGCCAATGCCGGCTGTCCTGCATCCTTTGGCAACCTCTTCCTGTTCTTTTTTTGAAGAGAAAATTTTATGAAGCTGATAAACAGGGGATAATTCCGGATCACCAATGTCTGTCTTCTTAACCCGCGCCGGATCTGTTACCATTGTCCTTATTTTTTGTTCAACCTCCTTAGGACTGTCAGAGAGATATACGGCATTGTCATAGCTCTTCGACATTTTTCTTCCGTCAATGCCGGGTACCTTGGGGAACTCGGTCAGCAATGCCTCTGGCTCCGGGAATATTTCTCTATAGAGATAATTGAACCGCCTTGCAATCTCCCTGCTGATCTCAAGGTGGGGAACCTGATCAATCCCAACAGGCACATACTTTGCCCTGTAGATAATAATATCAGCGGTCTGGAGCAGGGGATATCCCAGGAACCCGTAGTTTGAAAGGTCCCTCTCCTTAAGCTCCTGCTGTTTCTCCTTATAGGTGGGAACCCTTTCAAGCCATCCAAGTGGCGTTATCATTGACAAAAGCAGATGCAGTTCAGCATGTTCGAGAACCCTGGACTGTATAAATATGGTGCATTTTTCAGGGTCAAGGCCTGCAGCCAGAAAATTAACAAGGAGATCCTTTGTTGATTCCTTTATCGAAGACGGCTCTGCATATCCTGTGGTGAGTGAATGCCAGTCTGCTACAAAGTAGTAGCAATCATATTTATCCTGAAGCTTCACCCAGTTACTCAATGCCCCTATAAGGTTGCCGATGTGTAACTTGCCGCTTGACTGCATTCCGCTTAAAACTCTTTCCTTATTCATATATCACCTCATGGAAAATTGTTTTCAGATGCTAAAATAATTCCAGCAATCTCAAAAACAGGTTTACTATCGGCATAACAAAATAGTTTGCAATACCGGTCGCAATAAGAAAGATTACAATAATGAAACCGAATGGTTCAATCTTACTGAATGAAACCGCCTGGTTGTGAGACAGAAAACCTGTTAATACCCTGCCGCCGTCAAGTGGCGGGATCGGGATCATGTTGAATGCTGCAAGGACTACATTTACTACCACACTTGACTGGAATATCATGATTAGAGGGGTCATTACTGTTGAACTGACTGATTCAGGCAAGAAAAATGAAAGGGGAGCTATCACGAGTTTGAGGATGAGGATGCTGAATATCGAGAGAAGAATGTTTGTTACCGGTCCTGCAGCTGCTGAAATAGCCATATCCCTTTTTGGGTTTTTAAAATTCATGGGATTTATAGGAACAGGTTTCGCATAGCCAAAAACAAACTGACCATTCGTGAGTATCAGCAGCATGAGAGGCATCAGTATGGTGCCGATCGGGTCGATATGCGCAATAGGGTTTAAGGTGAGACGTCCCATCATTTTGGCTGTTGGATCACCCAACCGGTTTGCTACAAAACCATGTGAAAGTTCATGAAATACGATCGCTATCAAGATTGGAAAAGCTGATATAACTATATGTCTGACTATATTTGATAAATCCAAAATGTTAAGGCCTTTCTCAAAGGGATTGACGGTTTGTTTCGTAACGTTTAAATAAAAACTATACTTTGTACGAAAAACTATTGTCAAGGTATAGGTAAGCAGTATATAATTAAAAAAAACAATTTATGACTGCAATAGTCGTTATCCCTGCCCGTTATGATTCAACCCGTTTCCCGGGGAAACCCCTTTACCCTCTAAAAGGCAAACCCGTAATCCAGCATGTTTATGAGAACTCAAAACGCTCACGTCTTGCCAACGATGTTATCGTTGCAACTGACAGCGAAACCATATTTGAAAGGGTCATGGCTTTTAAAGGAAAGGCGATAATGACTGATAAAAGGCATCCCTCAGGAACGGACAGGATTGCAGAAGTTGCTGCTTCACTGGATTATGATATAATTGTCAATGTGCAGGGAGATGAACCTCTGATACGCCCTGAGATGATCGATGATGTCATAGCTGTCCTTGATGATAAAAGAGCCTCTCTCGGCACCCTGGTAAAACGCATTGATAATCCGGATGAAATCTCAGATCCAAATGTCGTGAAAGTTGTTTTTGATCCTGAGATGTTTGCTCTGTATTTTTCAAGAGCGCCAATGCCTTTCCATAGGGATGATTGGAAGATCAGAGATTGCAGATTTCAGATTGCAGAAAGTTCACTGTTTGAGGTTTACAAGCATATTGGTATTTACAGTTATCGGAGGGAAGCGCTTATTGCATTTTCCGGAATGAGACCAACAAGGCTTGAGCAGACAGAAAAGCTTGAGCAGTTAAGGGCGCTCGAACATGGAATGAAAATCAAGGTAAGGGAAACTTTCTTTGAAACATATGGGGTGGATACCCCCGAAGACTTGGAAAGGGTGGAGAAATGGCTAAGTACATCTTTGTAACAGGCGGGGTTGTTTCAGCCCTTGGCAAGGGAATTGCAGCCGCTGCTACCGGCGCTCTCCTTGAAGCAAAAGGGTTGAAGGTCACACTGCAGAAATTAGACCCTTACATTAATGTGGATCCCGGCACATTGAGCCCTTTTCAGCATGGTGAGGTTTTTGTCACAGACGATGGGGCTGAAACAGACCTTGACCTCGGACATTACGAGAGATTCACATCAGTAAGGACTTCACAGGCAAATAACTTTACAACAGGGAAGATTTATTACAACGTTATCACAAAAGAACGACGGGGAGATTTTCTTGGAGAGACTGTCCAGGTTGTTCCGCATATAACCGATGAGATCAAAAGTGCTATTAAATCAGTCAGCAACGCCTATGATATTGTGATCGTAGAGATTGGCGGAACAATCGGGGATATCGAAAGCCTTCCTTTCCTTGAAGCAATCAGGCAGATCAGGTACGATGTCGGGAGGGAAAATGTACTTTATATACATCTTACGTTAATCCCTTATATAAAGACAGCAGGTGAGATCAAGACAAAACCGACACAGCACAGCGTTAAAGAGTTCAGGGAAATAGGCATTCAGCCGGATATCATTTTGTGCAGGACTGAATGGCCCCTCCCGCCCGAAGCAAAAAAGAAGATCGCTATTAACTGCAACCTCGATACAGATGCTGTTATCTCTGCAAGGGATGTCGATACTATCTATGAAGTCCCGCTGATGTTGCATTATGAAGGGCTTGATCACCTTATAAGCAAGAAATTTAATCTGAGTCCAAATGAGCCGGAGCTTACTCTCTGGAAAGATATTGTCAGGAAGATAAAGGAACCAAAGAATGCAGTCACTATAGCAATAGTCGGGAAATATACCGGGTTGAAGGACTCCTATAAAAGCCTCATGGAGGCCCTTATTCATGGAGGTATTGCAAACGACGCCCGCGTCAATCTTCAGTGGATAGATTCAGAGGAGATAGAGATACACGGCCCTGAGAGATTTTTATCCGAGGCCGATGGCATTCTGGTGCCCGGAGGATTTGGATACAGGGGGATCGAAGGAAAGATTAAGGCTATTAAATTTGCCCGCGAAAAAAAGATCCCGTATTTTGGTATCTGCCTTGGCATGCAGTGTGCTGTAATAGAGTTTGCAAGAAATGTCTGCGGCCTTCCTGCCAACAGTTCAGAGTTTGACCAGAACACAAAGGAACCTGTTATCTATCTGATGGAAAGGTGGTATGACTTTAAGAAGGAAAGAACAGAGGTGCGATCAGAGGATTCTCATAAGGGTGGAACTATGAGGCTTGGCGCATATCCCTGCATTCTTAAGGAAGGGACTCAAGCCCTAAAGGCTTATGGTATCAAAGAAATATCTGAAAGGCACAGGCACAGGTATGAATTCAATAATGCTTACAGGGGCATTCTCACAAAGCATGGATTGAAGGTCAGCGGCCTCAGCCCTGACGAAGAACTTGTTGAGATCATCGAAATTGAAGACCATCCCTGGTTTCTCGGTTGCCAGTTTCATCCGGAG
>WSSedA1B2DRAFT_1000103_pt1 | contig 16126 bp, 10 predicted proteins | sample WetSurSiteA1Bulk_FD_9465 | JGI IMG/M metagenome (IMG submission 9465) | reverse complement strand
AAAAGAAAGCCAGCACCCGTTTTTATCAGCATTAATCAATTATGTTAGTCAATTACAATTTCCAGAGCAGGAAAGTGCGGATGGGTGCTGGCCGGTATCAAAGTTAGAGAGGGCCTTTTTAATTTGTTTAAAGACTAAATAACAATTCTATAAAGTTATTAACAACAAGGAGTACCAGAAACCAGCACCTGGCAACGGCCAACTCTGATGAGTTACAGGTAAGTTCTTAGTAAGATAAGGGATATTAAATTTCTATTTCTCCTGAGATTTCAGGATTGATCAATTGCGAACTCCAGTATGAAAAATCTCTTACTGCCAGTCACAGACAAAATTTGTGACTTCCTGTTTCTGGCCTTCAATCTTCTTGCGCTGGTCCTGTACCTTTTGATAATGCTCCAGCAGCCTTTTTGCGTTTTCTTCGAGTTGTTTTGCAGCACTTAATTTATAAGCACTGACATTGATTCCTTTGTTTAAATCTTGATTTTCCATAGCAGTAATTTCTACTGGATATTTCAAAATTCTCTTAAAGATACACCTAATAAACGCATTTTGGAAAAAAATATTCTCCCCTGACCTCAATTTATTTTAATTCAAAACGTTCAATAATTATTGTTTTAAAAGCCAGCACCCCGTTTGTTTAGTTGTTAATCAGTATTTTATTGTGCTAATTTCCAGAACTGGAAAAGTTGAAGAGGTGCTGGCCGGTTCCAAATTTAAGAATAGCATTGTCAGATTACGTTCTGATTAAATAACAATAGTCAGAAAGTTATTAACACTTGATTTATATTAACCGGCACATTGTGCAGAGTATTATATTGCAGAGTTTTACCAGTTAAATGAAGAATCTCTTATTCATTCCAATATTGTTCCTGACTCTGTTTTCAGCAAACGGACAAAGAAAATCAGGGACAGGGCAGCAGAATGTGACACTGAATCCCTATTCAGGTTACGCAAATGTCACTGAATTTACATATGGCTACGGGATGGCTGGAACAACAATGCCATACTCTGAACAATATTATGGATTTACTACATCGCATGGTTACCAGCTGAATATTTATGGACTTAACAAGAGCAATCACCTGTTTATGGGTTTGAGTTCAGGGATACTGTTTTATAAAGAGGGGAATCTTGTTCCGTTGTTTGTGGATATCAGATATACCTGGGATAAGAAAAAGATTGAGCCGTTCATTTTTGGGAATAGCGGTGTCCTGTTTGGTGTAAAAAACCTTGATGAAAACACTAAACTTTTCATTAATGGAGGAGTAGGGATCAGATTCAGGATTGATGATTCATTTGCCCTAAGCCTTGGCACCGGGTATCTCATCCAGATGGGGACATCAAGAGCCTCATTCTTAAATTTAAAGTTAGGGGTTGCCTATAAGGGAAATACATATTAAGCAGAAGCTTTGAAAAGGTGTACCAAAGATATCTCCGAGCCTCGTAGAGGCGAAACCATTCAATATAATCGTCCTCCATGGTGGGTTAATAGACTGATCTGCGACCTGATTATTACAAACATGTCGTCCCTACGGGACTCATAATTCTTTTTTCTGATACGTTTCTATAATCATGTCGCTCCTACGGAGCTTAATAACAATCTCCAATAATACCTGAATTAACAAATCTTCTTACGGACTCTTCTAAGCCGCATGGCGGCAAAATGATTAGCTGGTTTTCCAGTATCAGTACATTCCACCAAAATTAAGGGAAAAAAGAAACTCAAATTTCATCTCCCCTGTATCCGGAATATAAATTGATCTTAAACCTGCATCGATTGGTGCAATGAAATTAAGGAAACTGAAATCAGTGGTAAGGTCCAGTCCGGCTGAAGAAATAAACGAAGGTTTCAGATCATCGGTACTATTTGCAAAGTCATAGAAAGCAGTCATTTTAAATCTTTTAAAATACAGAAAATGGCCTATCTGCCACTCCGGGTAAAATAATGGCATTGAATACATTGCCGAAAAACTATAAATTTCATCCCGTTTAATGTCAGTATATCCCCTGGGGTAAATTATAAAGTCGGAAAATGGATAAAAGTCTTCAATCCTTTTCTGGTAACCTCCATAAAGCCGAATTCCGTGATGCATGCCAATTCCGGGGAAATCCATTGTCATTTGTGCGGCAAATATTGAATTAGGACTCTCTTCAAAAGGAGTATTATTATAATTGAGTACCATTTGCTGGCTCCAGCGGGGATAAATATCACGTGAAGAAGATTTTTTTGCGTTTGAAACAGTAAGAGAATAAAATGCAGAAATAATATTTTCATGATCAAATGTGACTGGTACGGATTCATCCATATTAAGATATTTATATGTGAGGCCGGCGCCAGGCTGAAAACTTCTGATCCAGTAATTATGAGTCCAGTTAAATGGCAGCCTTAAACCGGCCGACAGATTAAATTCATTCCATTTTTCGGGAACGGAATCATTTTCTGTATAAATGCCTGTATCTTTTCGTCCGCCGTAATCCACACTGACGTCAAAAGCCGGATATAGGCTTTCATTTGACATTGATAAATAATACCTGCCGGTCTTTTCATTTCTGTTGTACTGATAGCCCAGGGCTGTGACAGTTGTTCCCAGGAGGTTTTGTGAAAGCAGGGTTATTCCGGGTGCAACTGAAAAATTTTGCATATCGATGCCAATAGGCGCCCAGCTGTGAAAATTAAGCAGGTTAAGAACTTTTGAGTATGGTTTTGACTTATACTTAATCTCAGGGACAGAATCCTTATCAAAAATAAAGTGCTCCTGCTCAGTCAGTTTTTCTGCCAGGGGAAACGCACTTTTTCCCGGGATGGAAATTTTATTCCAATTCAGGGGATCAAGTTCCTCCCTAACAAGTTCATAGCCATCAGCAGTATAATTTGAATAAATTATTGCCGGCAGATCGTTCGAAAGATTGTTCGTAACAATTGCATCAGAAGCCCCGAAACGGGCTGAAGTAACTTCAAAGACGTCTCTGGTATCAGTATCAAGGGCGTAAATATTGTCTTTGCCATTATAAGAAGCTGTATATAGAACATAATTACGGTAAAATGAAGGTCTTTTCATTTCCATAGAGGAGTATGGAAGCAGAACTTCTGTCTTTCCGGTTTCAGGATTTGTAACAGCCAAATTATTGCCGTTTTTTCCAAAAACAATCGAAACAATTGATTTACCGTCTTCTGACCATCTGGGGTGAATAAACAGCAGGTTGTCAGGTGTACTGATTTTACTTATCAGGCTTCCGTCCCTTGAATCGAGGATAACAAGATAATATTTGTTTTCCTGGGTGACTTCCACCGCAGCAAGGTACTTTCCATCGCGGGTTACTGACGGGGCATAATATCGGGTGCGTTTTGTCAGCTGCTGAGTTTTGCCGGTTTTAAAGCTGTAGGATTTGATGATCCGATAATCCCTGAGTAACCATCTTGGATCAGAAACAAGTTCTGACCAATAAATGATGCTGTCGCTGGCGGATAAAGATTCCGAATAGTAGTTAACTCCGACGGTAAAAAGATCTCTTTCTTTTCCCTTGCTGTTTATAAGCACCACTTTCGTAAGCTCACCCAGGGATGATTTCTCTGCAACGATCATACTGTCCCTGAAGATTACAGGAATATTGAAATTTGTATAAAATTTTTGCTTGGAATCAGTCAGGACATGATAATTATTCTTTCCTGCCGGTTTGTCCTCCTTCAGCCAGTCTTTTTGCATTTGTTGTGTAATGGTGTCGTAAAGATGGTACTTATTAAAGCCAATCTGTTTTTTTAGAGAATTAGAAATGGGAGCCAGAGTGTAAGGTCGTCGTCCGACATTATTTAATACATTGCTCCAGATGGAAGATCCATAATTTATCCTGGACATACCCACCAGATTGTATCCAAGTTCATATTTCCCCGGAACAAAATCGAGAAAAGAGCCGTAATTGGCTTTTTCATATGAATAAATGCCTTTCTCGACAAATTGTGCACGAATCCGCATCTCGAACGAAGGAGTCCTTCCCCGTCCTGTATTATGCAGTGCTGTTTCCATAACTGTTGCATCACCTTCAATTAACCAAATAGGTAAGAATAGACCAAATATGCCAAATACACCCTGTTCTCCAAGTATATAGTAGAGACCTCTTGTGAAGCCGCAATTAACTGCAGAATATTGAACTGCATGACGGAATTCATGAATTATCAATTGATCAACCCAATCCTGAGGATACATATCCTGGGGTGGTGTTGTAAAGAAATCCATCCTTCTTGGTGCAATATATGTCGATGAAGTGGGAACAGTTGTCTGATTGTGAAGAATTACCGGAGTTTTGGGAGTAGACTTGTACATTGTCCTGCTTCCGGGCTGATAGACATATTCAAGTCCGTTGGCGACATATTGGCCTTCGCTTTCCCAGCTGCGTGGATAAATAACCCTAAAATTTGGAGTTTTGATCCGACTCCACTTTACAGACGCCGGATCAGTTCCGATAAGATAATACTGGCTTATCCCTACCTCAATCGATAAATAAATACAAGTGAAAAATGTAATGAGGAAATAGCAACATTTTTTTGGCAAGTGCACCATTCTGGCTCAATTTTATAACAAGTTATGCAATTGTTTTTAATCCATTGGCACTTAAGCTTCTGATTTTAAATCAATAGTATTATATGCATTTCTCCAATAAATGGAGTTCTTACTTTACATTAAATGATTTATGCAATGATATTTTTTTACCTGTGTCTGTAATGCCCTGTATATTAATAGTATAAATACCAGGAAGGTCAGAGGTCCAGAATTCAATTTCAGCCTCTCCATTGCTGTTTGTTTTCACTGCAGGGTTCCAGTAAAGAGTGTTCCTGAGATCCGGCGCTCTGCTAAACCTGTTCTTTTCAATAGAATAATCAGGAACCATAAATACAGACGTTGTTTCAATTATTTTGTAAGGTAAAATAACTGCGTATTCCGGAAAAGTGATGTTGCTGAAATCACCTGAGTGTGTTATTACATTCACAATCCCGTGCAATATCAGATCTCCTATCAGGTAAGGTGTCTTTACCACCTCTATTTTTTCAACTGTCTCCGGATCGAGATTAACAAGAACAGCAAGGTCATTGATTATAACACCATCAATCATTACAAGGGGAGGCTCATTATAAAAAATACCTGTGAGAGGATTGGTAATTTTCATTTCATAACCCGACTTCTTTGATCTGAGTATGACCCCCGGTACAAGTTCAATAAAGACCTCCTCCATTGACGGCAGCTTTATATATTCATCCAGAAATATATCCATTTCTGGTATACCGTAAAACCTTCTCTTCTTCCGGTCAGTGTTATCTTTAAAGTCAGACTCTTTTTTTGACTTAATACCATATATCTTTGCCACCTGATAATTAAAACTCAACTCTTCAAATACTTCAAGCCGTGATTCAGTAAAAGTATCCTTGAATGTGTTCGAAACCGGCAATATCCCTGAATATGGCGATTCAATTTCAAGTATCATTTTCTTGTTTGCATGTTCGGGCTGAAGTATCAGATTTCGGAGTATATTATCAACAGGCAGAAGAAAGCTAAAGTGACCTGCAGAGTCTATTTCTGAATACCTGAATTCGGCAACCTTTCCCTGAACAGACATATAAAGGAAATCAGAAGAATCAGAGACATTACCATCCCTGTATTTTATAATTCCTGAAAGATAATGTCCGTCATTCTCCGCCATGTATTTGAGGGGAGCTTTCTTGCCTGAAATACTTTTATTTCCAACTGCAGCGCTTGTTGAGGAAGCCTCAGCAGTTGTTACCGAGATACTCATTTCAGATATCCCTGGATGCTCCTTGTCATAATTTCTTAATGCTAAATCCAGGTGTACTTTTTCGCGCCTCCTGAAAATAGAGTCCACCTTTAATACTGTGCCTCCTTCATTTTCTATATGAGAATCAGAAGTTCTCACTGATGAGCTTCCAGTGGTTGTCTTACTCCAGAAATCTGAACTTCTGAAAGGATTGTAGATATCGACATCTTTCATGAAACAATTATCAGGCAGGAAATTCTTCATCCGGTTAGTATAGGCCCTTATGGTATAGGTTCCTGAGCTTAATGAATCAGGAAGAGCAAAGTTACCTTCACCTCTTCCTCCCGAAAGCTGAAACCGTTTTTGAATTACGGGTCTGTTCCATGGATTTAGCAGCTCAGTGTAAACAATAATGCTTCTGGCTGATAATTTTCCTGTTTCCGTATCTGAATTATAAATGCTGAACCATACGTCTTCCCCGGCAATATATATATCCCTGTCAATGTGCAGAAACATATCTTCCAGTGGCGAGACTTCAGTATTTCCACTGGTCAGGCTCCCAGGTTGGTCAGATCCGAATAACTGCGCCTGTATCCTTACTGTCGTAAGCATATAAAGGAGAAGAAAACAAATTCTTAATTGTATTTTAATTTTATTTATCATTCATATAATCATCTTCAGGCCAGTAAGGTGGCCTGATACTTGTCCCCCGCGTGGTACAATCTGCGCATTCCTTGAAATCAGAAATAATCCAGAATGGGGGCTCTTCATCCCCAAAATCAACTATAACCCAGTAATCAGTATTCAGACCTGTTTCAGGCAAAGTTCCGCTGACTGTGTCAGTTGCACAATAAGTATAGAAACCCGGCAAACCATAGAAGTGATCATCAATAAAAAGTCTTTTCTGTGTAACTGCTGATATGGAGAAATAGCCAAGAACTGTTTCCTTCGGATTAGTGATGCACTTAATATTTCCGGTAATAGCTGTTGGTGTAATATCGTACAGATTACCAATGTTCTGGGCAACACTTTGCACTCTGTCCCAAAATTTATGTTCTGATTCATTGAGGGAATATTGATTGACAAGTATACTGTATGTCTCTTTAAGCCTGTCGGTCTCATTTGAAATAAAAAGGACCGGAAATTTNGTGACTCTGGCCTGGCTGTACGGCGATGTATTTTTAATTAAAACNACATCNGAATTTTCCGTCACATAACAAATCTTGTTTGTAACATTAAACGGGATCTGATATTCCCAGGTCTCGGTATAATCCCATCTGTAATACANGCACTTCCCGGAAGGATCATAGCTATCGACATAGATCCTGCACCCCTCATCAACATCGTTTGTGTCATTTGAAGATACAATAACCTCTTTTTCATAATATAAAGAGTCTATTGGTGGAACAGGTTTCATCTCAATAAAGTCAGTGGCATATATTGAATTATTTATTTTAATATTGAGCGAATAACTGCCTCCCACCCTTCCTGTGAATTTTGTAGAATCGGTGCAATATGTTCCATCGGGCGATTCTGTAAGAGTGGTGACAATTCCCTTCTCGTCAGTGATAGTTACAGCCGCCCCTTTTACAGCTCTGCTTCCCAGAGGCGTGCCAACCGGGGTGGACCTCGACAACCTGATCCTGTTAACCTGGTTTTGGTTGGTTATCATCCCATCGACAACAAGAAGATCCTGACTCTCATCAGTTTCAGGATGAAACTCAATAGTGCAACTGCCCAACAGAATAACTAACAGAATCAGTCTTATGATCTTTTGTGACCTCATATATGTTAAAAGTCAAAGTTGAATGAAAGGGATGGTACCGGCTTTGAAAAAACAGTCAGATAATAACCCCTTACTGTGTTGTTTACATTCTTGAAATATGCTGAATAAACATTATCCCTTCCTGTTACATTATAAATTGAAAAGATCCAGTGAGGATGTGCAATTCTCTGCGACTTAAGATTTCCGCTTATTTTGATTGAAAGGTCAAGTCTTGAATAGTATGGTATCCTGTATTCATTCCTGTCAGAATAGTGAGTAATTACAATATCATCAATTGAATAGGAAGTCACGGGATATGTTACAGGCCTTCCGGAGCTGAAAAGATAGTTAGCCGAGAAACTCACCCTTCTTGTGAAAAGTGCATTAAAAGCCAGGATAAGATCATGCGGTTTATCAAAATTGGCAGGGAACCAGTTTCCTGAATTTATTAACTCCTCTTCGAACGATCCTTTGCTTCTCATGAGTACTCTGGACCAGGTGTATCCGGCACTCCATCGGATTCTTCCTGCAGGTTTCTTAACCATAAGCTCGAGGCCGTATGCTTTACCGTACACATTTACAATATCTCTTTCGATCGATTCATTCATAATAAGGTCAGTTCCTCCCTTGAAATCAACCATATTATCCATTTTTTTGTAATAGATTTCGGCAGATATTTCGATCTTATTTCTGTTTAGCACTCTGTAATAACCGGCAGCAAACTGGTTGCCTGATTCAGGTTGCAGATGATAATCGCTAAGTTTCCAGGTGTCGCTGGGGGAGATTGCAGCTGTGTTTGATAACAGATGCAGGTATTGTATTGTATGATTATAGTTAAGCTTAAAGGAACTGTAATTGTTCAGTCTGAGGTTCACAGAAAGCCGCAATTCGGGACCTGAATATGTCTTTATGTTGGCCAGCTTATTATAATTTATCGTGTCAGTAACCGATGAAGCGCTTTTGGGAAAACCAGGGTCATATATATAAACAGTCTGAGGACCCATAGCAAAAAATGAAGAAAATCTCAGACCCGCATTAATGGAAAGATATTCTGTCAAAAGGTATTTATCCTCAAAATATACAGCGGCCTCGATGGCTTTCTGATCTTCAATATAATCTGGAATTACAATGGATGAATCATTTGCAGGCAAATAGTTACCTGGTGTGACATCATACCTGTTAAGGTCCGATCCGAAATTAAATTCATTTCTTCCGGAAAACCAGTTAAAATCAGTTTTTAAGCCAGCGCTGTTAATCCTGTGAGTAAGCTCAAATGCCTCCTGCGGTACCCTCAGGCTTGAGATATTGTATTTATAAGAACTGGTGTATATTGAGAATGCTGAGAAGAAACGGCTGCTGAAATAGTGACGCCAGCGCAAAGCAATAATATTATTCTGATATTTATATGTTGTATCTGAGTTCAGCCTGAACGAGTCGTAGCTGTAATAAGCTGATAAATCGACTTTGTTTTTCCTGTTAATATCATAAGCTATTCTGGCATTCAGATCGCCAAAAGACGCACTGCTGTTGCTGACGGCAGGGTTGTCAATGAATTTGAATATCCAGTCTGAATAGGTTGTTCTGCCGGCAATCTGATAGAAAATGGTATCTTTTTTAACAGGTCCCTCCAATACAAAATGAGCTGTTATAGGGCTGATCCCTGCATTACCGGCAAATTCTTTTCTGTTTCCTTCCCTGGGTACTATCTCCAGAACGGATGAAAGTCTTCCACCATATTTGCCCGGAATACCTCCCTTGTAAAGTGTAACATCGCTTATAATGTCAGAGTTGACAGAAGAAAAGAATCCAAACAGATGAGAAGAATTATAGATCGGAGCGCCGTAAAGCAATATAAGGTTCTGGCCGGCAGAGCCCCCCCTCACGTTATAGCCCGATGATCCCTCTCCGATTGTATTTACGCCGGGGATAAGCAGAATACTTTTAATAATATCCGACTCGCCCATTGATGTGGGCATCAGTCTGAATGTGGTGATATTGATCTTTTCAACCCCCGTTTCAAAACGATGCAGAGCAATGTCTTTTTCAGCCGTTATAACAGCTTCCTTCAATGGGACCAGAACGTTGTTCATCTCTAAATTAAGCTCTCCCGTGCTGAATATGTTCAGGTCAATTGTTCTTTCTTTCATACCGATAAATGTGAACCGTACAGAATAAGAGCCGCGTGGTACATCAATTTTATAAAATCCATAGGCGTTCGAGATTGTTCCGGCAGAAAGTCCCGGAATATAAACAGTCACTCCGGAAACAGGTTCTTTTGACTCCTGATTTATTATATAGCCGGATAATGTGACCTTTCCGGGTCGGTTCCTTTCAGCAGGATTCCCAATATCCACCACAAAGTTTCCTCCGGAGCCTTTTACATCTCTCACCTCCGAATAATCAATGCCCGGAATATAACTCACTTCATCAGTCTGCTTTCCTTTTACCTGTCTTATAGCGAATGATTTTGTCAGAATTATATTTCCTGTTTTACCACCATACCAATAAATTGATTTTTCATGGAAAAGTGTGTCAAGTATTTCGTTCAGCATCTTTTTATCGCGGTAACTGCCTAGTGTGAGATCCCTTATCCACTCCTCATTATAGAAAAATTTGACAGGATAACGTGACTCAGTTGTATGGACAAAGGTCTCAAATGACTGACCGGCAAAATCCCAGTCAATCACATATCCTTCCTGTGAAGAAATAACCTGTGATATATAAAGAAGGACAGAAGCAATATAAACTCTGATAATCATCAAGTGCAATATATTATTCCTTTAAACTGTCATAATACCGCAGAATGGGAACAAAAGTCTCAGGATCTTTTTGTTTTAATTTAAGACTGCTGTTCCTCAGGTAGTGCCTTATTTCTTTCTTTTTGTCATCCAGCAGTATAAGTAGTTTTTTCTTTCCGGTCACTAATATGATTTCTGTACCTTTCCTTAAATAGATACTGTTGTCAGGGAAGAAGATGTCATATCTCCCGTCAACAGCAAGCGGCCGGAAAGTTTTTGTGTATTTAACATACAGGGCGGAAGGCCCGTCATAAAGTACATTTAAATAACCTTTAAGAACATTTGCAGAATCAGTTCCTGCATTGATCACATGATAATTCCTGTTTCCAAAGGAAAGATTGAAACTATCGACCATTTCCTTATTCAATATTATTACAGGATAAGAATCAACCTTTAATATCAGTTCATCATTGTTTATATCGTACATCAGATCAAGGTCGCTAAATTTGCGCCCGTTAAAAATTACTGATCCTTTGAGAAATGAATTTGAAAGGAAAAACTGGTCATTTATGGCTTTTGAATACTGGTTTCGCCAGATCCTCCCATTGAGGAGCAGCTGTTTATCTGAAGGATTATGATGAATAACAATCGGATACGCAGAGGCAGACTCGATGAATTTAGGAGAAATGCCACAGCATATAATAAGGTTCAAAACTGATAGAAGTTTATATAGGGCAGGTTTTACCATTGATGGTCAGAGATTAGGGCGCCTGTATTCAAAGATAATCCAATGTACTTTAAAATTTGCCGGAATGAGCAAAATATCATAAATACTGATTCTGGGGCTATTTTAAAAAAAATTGACTTTGACTTATTATTCGAGTAACTTTGTTTATTGGTTGGAGGTTTAATTGTTAACTTTTTAACTATCCAAAGAGAATGAAAGAATTTTGTTCAGCAGCTGTATTTGTTTTTTCCCTTTTATTTTGTTCACCCGGTGCCCGGGCACAGACCGATAAAACGCAGATCAACCAGCTCGAAATAATGAAGCGATTCATTGGTACATGGCAGGCAAATATTGGAAAAGACTCTGTTGAAGTTTGGGATTGCCAGCCTTATGGAGAAGGTTTTATAATAAATGTCTGTCGTATTATTGAAGGCCTGAAAACTCCATACTATGTCAATAATGTGGGTTTTGATTCAGGTGATGGTAAGTTAAAAGGTTACATATTATGGCCCAGCGGAGATTACATTACCTGGATTGCCTATTACAATGCAGAAAAAAAGTTTAAGGTAGAACTGGTTGTTAATTTTAATCCTGAAGCAGTATGGACGAGATATGAAATGGTCTATATAAGTCCTAAAGAAAGGAACTGGATTAATTATAATCTGGCCGGAGAAAAAACATCGGAATTTAAATTTATAAAAATCAAATAGAAATCACTATGTATCTTTAAGAAGAGATACTTCCATTTACAATATAACCCGCACCCGGACTTAGCCATGTCTTTTTATTAAATACTTTCATTACAAAAACACACTTCTTCCGGACTAATTCAAGATACAAATAGTATATTGAAATAAATTTGATTTTGACTTAATCGTAACATATCTTTGGTAATTCCGGATTAACAAGCTTTAAGAACCATTGAACTGATATCGTCAAACCTAAGTAGTTGATTTAAAATAATTTGCTATGAAACTTGGAAGCATATCCAGGACTTGCGTTTCACTTATTTTATTATCTCTATTGGTTTTTACAAGCAGGTGTGAAATGGAAAAACCTGCCACACTACCTGAATTATATACTGTGCCAATTACGAATATCACGTCGACATCAGCTGTTTGTGGAGGGAGTATTGTTAACGATGGCGGATCAGGTGTTATAACCAGAGGTGTTTGCTGGAGCATAAATTTTGAACCTACGATATACGACAACATTTCTTCAGATGGAGAAGGAACCGGAAGCTTTACATGCTCTATTGACGGATTAACAGGCGGTACAATTTATTACATAAGGGCTTATGCTACTAACCTTATTGGCACAGCATATGGTAACAAATTCTTCTTTACTACACCACTTACTGACATTGAAGGGAATGTGTACCGCACTGTTGTCATTGGAAATCAGGTCTGGATGGCTGAAAATCTTAGAACCACAAAATATTTTGATAATACTAAAATACCTGATGTCACTGATAATGAAGCCTGGAGTACTTTAACAACACCTGCCTGTTGCTGGTATAAAAATGATGAATCTAAGAAATACCAACAATATGGAATGTTATACAACTGGTTCACTGTAAACACCGGAAAACTTTGCCCAACAGGGTGGCACATCCCAAGCGAGGATGAATGGATTACTTTGACCGTTTACCTTGGTGGAGAGGATTACGCTGGCGGTAAACTAAAGGAACTTGGAATAAATCATTGGATCAGCCCAAACACGGGAGCATCAGATATATTCGGGTTTTCAGCGCTACCAGGTGGCTATCGTTCAGGACTTTATTCAGGAGCATTTCGTGCACGTGGATACATTGGCTGGTGGTGGGCTGGTAAAGAATCTGACCTGGACTGGGCCAGAACCCGTACCCTGGCCTTTGATGAAAGTGTAATAGCTAAAGGTAAGGGATTAAAAATCAATGGTTATTCGGTTCGTTGCGTTAAAGATCTTCATACGCCGTGAGCTCTGAACAGAGTAGAGTGCACACCAACTTTGTAGTCTCCTCAGGTAAATAATATATTGGAAGTATCGGCTATTTTGTCTTATTTTGTTTCAAAAGCCGGATATATGCTGCCTGAATAGATAAAGGCCCATTGTCCCTGGCTTCATTTTTCCGAAATATCCTGATCGATGATCCTACCGTTTATTCTTAGAAAAGCTTGTTCAGGGGGCAATCATTACTTCTATATGATTATTTGCGGAATTTTTGCAATTGTTCTTTTATGGTCATGTACAAATAAGCATTTAGATTATGAGCTGCAAAAAATAGAAAAGAACCAGATCAAACCCTCTGGTATTGAAATTGTCTATCCGGTTGACAGTACTCTCTTCCCTCCAGAAATTCCGGCTCCACGTTTTGTATGGAAAGACAGCAACAGCAAAGCAACACAATGGCATATCAGGCTTTCGACCTATGGCGGCAGTAAAATATACAGTGCAACTGTAAAATCGGCTGAATGGAAACCCGATTCTGTAATATGGGAAAATTTGAAGACCAGATCAGAATACGGGCCTGTATCATTTTCAATAGCAAGTGCAGGAAAGGGAATGTCTGGAAGTAAATATTCAGCAGGGAAAGTTTCCTTTTCCTTTTCAAGAGATTCAGTAGGTGCTGCAATATTTTACAGGGCGGTCCCGCTTCCGTTTGGATATGCTGTAAAGAATGTGCATGAGATTGAATGGTATGCAGGAAAGATTTCAGGCGGAAAACCGCTCAGGGTCCTGAGCAATATCCCTGTTTGTGCAAACTGCCATTCATTTTCCCGGAACGGACTTATTGCCATGGATGTCGATTATGCTAACGATAAGGGATCATATATCATTGCTCCTCTGAAGGATACGATTAACCTTTCAATTGATAAAATAATAACCTGGGGCGATTACAGGAGGGAGGATGGAACGCAGACTTATGGCTTACTGTCACAGATCTCACCAGATGGCAGGTACGTTCTTTCGACTGTCAAAGACCGGTCGGTTTTTGTTGCGATTGACAACCTCGAGTATTCCCAGCTTTTCTTTCCAGTCAAGGGAATTATCGCAGTTTATGACAAGAACAACAGGAGGTTTTTTGAGCTTCCCGGTGCTTCAGACAGGGAATATGTTCAAAGTAATCCGAATTGGTCGCCGGATGGCAGGGAAGTATTATTTGCCAGGACTGAAAAGTATATGACATCAAGAATTGAAAAATCAGAAAGCGTATTGCTCGACCAGAAGGATGTAAAGGAATTCATTTCAAAGCAAAAGGAGTTTAAGTTCAGCATATATCGTGTCCCGTTTAATGAGGGAAAGGGAGGATTAGCGGTTCCAGTCAACGGAGCTTCCGGAAACAACAGGAGTAACTTTTTTGCAAGGTATTCACCCGACGGTAAATGGATCGTGTTTTGCCAGGCAGAAAATTTCATGCTTCTGCAACCCGACAGCAAGTTATTCATTATGCCTGCCGGAGGAGGAACTCCAAGGTTAATGAAATGCAACACTGAAAAAATGAATTCATGGCACTCATGGTCGCCAAATAGCAGGTGGCTTGTCTTTTCGTCAAAATTAAGGGGCCCTTACACTCAATTGTACCTGACTCATATTGATGAGAATGGGAATGACTCGCCTCCTGTTTTTCTCGAAAATCTGGCATTTGAAACAAGGGCAGCCAACATACCGGAATTTTTTGATAACAGGGCCTTCCACTTAAGCTATATGACCGATGACTTCTCCGATAATGCCATGTATCATAACAGGCTGGCAACTGAAAGCATTAAGCATCATGAATACAATGATGCCCTAAAAAGTCTGGAAAAGGCTATCAGAGCCGACAGTACCTACTATGATGCATATAAGAACCAGTTTTATCTTAACCTGATACTGGGGCGTTCGAAATCGAAAGAAGACCTGAAGTACAGGGAAATTGCGAGACGGCTGATTGACATGCAGATCACGGAAAAACCCGATGATAAATCGCTTCTTTTAAAACGAGGAGAAATGCGGCTTTTAATGGAAGACTATTCCGGAGCACTCCGTGACGGGCAGGACTTTTTAAGATCAAATATAAATAACTACCATGCATACGAACTGATAGCTTCAATATATCAGAAGACAGGTGAACTCAGTAAAGCTATACCATATTTAAAAAAGATGAAGGATCTTCATCCTGACAATTTTCAGGTTCCTTTTACACTGGTAACTCTATATAAAAACAATAAACAAAATGAACTGGCTCATGAGCTGTTGAATGAATTAATAAAAAGGAATCCCGATGAAGCTGGTTTTTATATCTCCAGGGCCGATCTTTTGCTAAGGGAGAACAGGATTGATGCGGCGAAGAGTGATTATGACAAGGCAGTAGCAGTTGATCCGGAAAACTACGTGCCATACAGGGAGAGAGGTTTATTCTTTGCTCATAATTCGCAATCTGATATTGCAAGGAAGGACTTCAACAGGTCCATTGAACTCCTGAATGAGAAGATTAAAATTAATCCGCAGGATGCTACCTCAATTACCGACCGTGCTGAGATCATGGAACAAACCGGGAATATCCGGGGTGCACTTGATGAATATTCAAACTATCTGAATTTGTGGCCGCTGAATTATTCTGTACTTAAAAGAGTGGGACAGATCAATTACTCTCTTAAGCAATGGCCTCAGGCAATCAAGGCGTACACTGAGATTATTGATAATTTCAGTACAGATCCTAAAGTATTATTAAGCAGAAGTCTGGCGTTTCAGCAATCAGGAGATTTGTCTGCAGCTTTGAATGACCTTAACCTGGCTGTCAGGCTTGAACCGGAAGAATATCCGTATTATTATTTCAGGTCAGGAATAAGATCTCAGATGGGAGATCGGGCAGGAGCTGAAGGTGATCTTAAAGTTTCTTATGATCTGATAAAGGCTCAACAATCAAAAAGGAAGCTTGAAAAAGCGGAATCAGACCTTTTTTCATCAATTCAGAAGCAATTGAATAACTATAAATAGAGCTTCTTCTTCAGAGAATTTAAACTTACACTTTTCAGGAATATATTTGTTACAAGGATTGTCTAAATATATTAATAACCAGATTTTTATCGTCTAACCTAACCTCAATAAGATGAAAAAGCAAAAACATCTTTTAACAGCTCTTATTATAAGTGTATTTCTGGTACTGCCGGC
>WSSedA1B2DRAFT_1000102_pt1 | contig 16140 bp, 11 predicted proteins | sample WetSurSiteA1Bulk_FD_9465 | JGI IMG/M metagenome (IMG submission 9465) | reverse complement strand
TTGGTAGTGAGGTCTCCGAGCATATTTGTGTAACTGCCCATCTCATTGTCGTACCAGCCATAAATTACAGCCTGTGTGATAGGGATTTCAATAGTAGCAGGGAGTTGTTTCAGCACGTCAGCAGGAAGTTTGGAGAATTTGGAAAGTTCGAGTGTTGCGAAAGCTGTCCTTGTGTGTGTCTCATGCCCTTCAATAATTGTGGCCGGACCAAAATGTCCGATGATATCTGAAGATACATTCTGCTCTTCAGTGTATTTAATATACCCTCTCTTTTCCTTTTGCTCTGCATCACGATAAATGCCGTTGATGAGGTTTCTGCTGATCGCCGGGCCGCCAACTTCATCGGAAAAGGTTACTACAAGTATTATAAGAGAACCAGAGGAGGTTGGGATACGGACCGACTCAGCACTGAACCCTATCTGTCTCATTTCAGGAATAACAAGTTCTAATGTTTTGGCAGCTCCTGTAGTGGTCAGGATGATATTATTCATGATGCTTCTGTTTTTTCGTAGATCAGACGCGCCTGCACCGGGGAGCCTGTCAAGAACTTCCTGTGTCCCGGTTGCAGCATGAACTGTTGCCATTGATGCATTCAGTATCTTTTTAGGACCAAAATAATCCAGAAGCGGTTTAATCATGTATGCAAGACAGGTGGTGGTACATGATGCAGCTGAAATAATGTGATGTTTTGAATTGTCATACTGATCATCGTTTATGCCAATTACGACAGTTGTTGCATCAACAGGCATTTGAATGCCTTTTTCCCTGATCTTGAAAGGAGCAGAGACAATGACCTTTTCGGCTCCAGACTCTAAATGGCCGCGTGCAGCGCCTTCTTTGGAATCATGTGGCGTTGCAGGGTCTTTAAACTTTCCTGTTGCCTCAACAACTACCTTGGCTTCGTGCTCCTTCCATGGAATGTTTCTCGGATTCCTCGATTCCCTGAGAATAGTCACCGGAATACCATCTATAAGCATCTTTCCTTTTTCTTCATCAATATTTTCGATGATTCTCTTTGCCTTATATCCGTGAAGATACTGATGCAATGACCCGTATGTAGAATCCTTTTCGATATAAAGAGCGACATCATCAAGCGTAGTTCCCGCTTTTCGTCCGATGTTTACAATAATTTCTGAAAAATATTTTCTTCCAATGTGATTCCAGAGTGTCAGCTTTCCAATTCTTCCCAACCCATTGATACCAAGCACAGGCTTATTCCCAGAGATCATTTTCTTTCTCCTTTCAGCCTTGTTATTGAATTATTGCTCTTAATGTTTCTATATACTATAGTATCCCAATTATGCAGATCTTACAACTTGGTTACTGTCTCTGCCTTAATCTCTTTAACAAGATGCCGGCCCAGGTAAACCGAGCCATTTCTTCCATCTATACTCAGGAAATCACCGACTTTAATCAAGGTGTCATTCAGCTTGCATTGTTTTTCCTGCTCCCAGACGATTAAATTATTGCAGCTGACAACACAGGTCTTTCCCAACCGGTTAGCGATAATGGAAGCGTGGGAGGTAGACCCTCCGCGGGCTGTCAGCAATCCATCTGTTTCAGAGATATGTCTGATATCATCAGGAACAGTGTCTGAACGAATCAGGATTAACAGGGTAGAAGGGTCTTTTTCCCTGAGTTCCCGTATTTCATCTAAATCAAAGACAACCCTGCCGCTCATTGCTCCGCCTCCAACGCCGATACCTCTGGATAGGTAGTGTGAAGAAAGGTCTTTCGAAGGCACAAAGGCCATAAAACTCTCTTTTCTCGTAATAGCCATATCACGTGTTTGGAGGAAATAGAGCTTATCACTGTTTTTTCCTTCAAAGGTGAATTCAATTTCCTGGGCTCCCCATCTTTCTGTATAGATTAAATCTTTGCTTATCCTGAGCAATGCATTATAGATTTCGGGAAAGCTGTCTTCGAATGAAATTTCTGATGTCCTGTCTTCAAAAGGTTTTTGCTCATTTGATATAGGCAAAGTCCTTACCAGTCCTGAAACGATATCCTCGCCCTGTGCGCCGATGGCAAAATCACCCCACAGCATGACCCTGTCCCCGGATTCCTGGGGGTTACGGGTGAAAAGTACGCCTGTGCCGGAATTGGTGTCCAGATTACCATAAGCCATTGCCTGTACTATAACGGCTGTGCCCCAGTTTTCAGAAATCCCCATTATCTCACGGTAAGCCTGGGCTTTTTTAGACACCCATGACTTGAATACCTGTTCGATTGCTATCTGTAACTGGGTTTTGGGGTCATCAGTTATTTCTATGCCGTTTAATTTAACTGTTTCACGATAAGCCAATGCCAGTTCCCTCATCTGCTCCGCTGTAAACTGGATTTTTCTGAGCACCTTATATTTGCCTTTATGTGAGTTCATGATCTCATCGAAGCTGTCTCTCTCTATGCCAAAGGACATTCCCCAGCACTGAAGAAAACGACGGTAACAATCCCATACAAACCATGGTCTGAATGTCTGTTTCAGCAACCCGTTACAGATGGATTCATTGATTCCGACATTGAGAAAAGAGATCATCATGCCGGGCATTGAGATTGCGCTACCGCTTCTTACAGATACAAGCAGCGGATTTTCAGGATCGCCAAATACCCTGCCGGTCTGTTTTTCGAGAATGGCAAGCTGTTCTTTGATGCCTTCGTTAAGGTGCTCCCTGACGTATCTGAAACTGTTTATAGCTTTTTCGCAGCGGAAGACTTCGGTGGTGATGATAAAGCCCGGAGGAACAGGTATGCCCAGCGAAGCCAGCTTTATGAGATTATGTCCTTTATTTCCCAGATGGATCCTGTCGTTTGTGGCTACATTAGGATTATGCACGCCTGAAAGCGCTTTTTGGGGATCATAGCTCATGAGAAGGTCCAGATTTTGCACATCCAGTCCCTCTGCCTGTTCGAAGAGTGTTTTCAGGATCCTGCTTATAAAGATATCAAGTTGCTGGAGTCCAAATGAGCCTGCAACGATCTCCCTGAGAAACTGTTCTGATATCTTATTGATAAATTCAGACTCGTTCTGGCCGTTATCATTTTGAAGATATTTAGGCAGTATATGTCCTGTGGCCGGCAGGGGAATAATCTGTTTGAGATTGTTCTTGAAAATGCCGCTGTAATAGGTGTTGAGAATATCCTGTACAGCTTCAGAGAATCCCCTGAATATATCTATGTACTGAGAAAAGGAGAACCTCCTTACTTCGAGTGCAACGGATAAGAGTTCCAGCGCATTTTCGAGCTTGTTCGAAGATATTCCATCCAGCTGAAGCGCCTTGAAAAATAGATTCACATACTTCTGGATCTTGAAAAGGGCGGCCCTTGTAATGAATTTGAGATTAATCGAATGTATGAGCTCTTCAAAAAGTATATTCGCTAGGCTTTCAAGACGAAAGGTTAATGTTAAGGCATCAAATTTTCTCTCATGATATTTGCCGTATATCGAAGGAATGCCTGCAGCGATGTGTCTCTTGCGGAATATATTCTCGATAGGCTCATATCTTTCAGGAGACAGAATGATATCCTTTAAAAGACCGAGATAGTTCAAAACCCCTTCAAGACGCTGAGAGATCGTCCCTTGTTCCAGCACGGCGGTTAAAGAGTCTATATTAGGCAGCCCCAGGCTCTGGGCATGAATCAATTGATCCTTTATATCCTGAGGGTCCAGTTTATATTTTCTGTAAAGCAGCTGATAAAACTTAACAGCAAGATATGCCCGTCTCTTTTCCCTTTCTGAGACATCAGGTACGTTATTGGTGAGTGCAAGTATTTCGTTATCTTTGAGATGAAGGAGATCAGTTACGTCGGAGACCTCTTTTTGCAGAAAAATGTTATTGAAGATTGTATGCAATTCATCTATGTAAGAGCCGGAGTATTTTACCTGCTGATAGATATGTTCATGCAGAAATTCCTGCAGGGGGGTCTTATCCTTTGTTCGCCAGAAATTTATGACTCCCTCGATAAAATTGACCACACGGGCGCTGCTTTCGACATGACTCTGTTTGCGTAAAAAGTGCACGAGAATGTCAGCCCTGTGCGTAGATTCGTCTATTTCTGTTGAGACCTCACGCAATGGGCCTTCAGCTCCTATCTCGCTGAAATAGACAGGGAATATCTTAGCCATCTGTTTTACTAACTGATAGACGGGTTTGATGTCACTGTTCAGGAGCTTTGTTACGTCTTTCTGGAAAATATCTGTATCGCTGATATGCACTCCGCATAATCTAAGATTAATGATCATGGCAGAGATGAGAGATTTACACCATTTCGGATCGTTCTCTATTAATTCAAGCCAGACACGTATGTTTTTCAGGTGTGCTCGGTTGGATCTGACCTGCCACTCATCAGTAACGCCCTTTATATCGGGGTATTGAAAACCAAAAGAAATGATCTTTTGCAGATACCACTCAACAAGATTACTGATCCCTTTGCTGAATATTTCGTTGCCGATGAGTTGAATGCAATAGAGTACTGTATCAGGATATGCCGTTAAACTTTTCTTAAAAATAGGGAATATGCCGGACAGGCTGCTCTTTATCTGCTCAAGACCCTCAATTTTTACAATGCCTGAGATTGTACGGTTGATCTCTCTCAGAATATTTTCATGGATAACGGCGAGGCCATCGGTTTCCATGATCTTCAGGAGATACATCAATTTTATGTGCAGGTCTTTATGCGCATTGCCTGTTACAGAGAGCATTCCCGCAAGATCCTCAAAGTATTTGACCCATTGCATATAACCTGGCAATTGCAGGAGCTCTTTCAGAAGCATGTATTGGTCTTCAGATTCCTTCAGACTGTTTAAACGACCGAGCAATTCCCTCAAATGTGCATGTGATAAGGGGGAAAACAGTCTGTCTATTTCACCATGATTTTCTTCGCTTAATGAAAAATCTGTCTTACCGGTTAACCAACGTGAAGGGTCTTCTTTATTAAGCCAGTAATCAAATGTTGTTGAGAAGTATTTAAAGATCAGGTTATTGAATACCGTGATATCAAAACCTGAAGGCATTTTCCCAAGAATGATCTGGCCGAGTTTCTTTAACTGATGTGGATTTATGACAAGCAGGAAGAACTGTTTTTCCTGCAGCTGATTCAGCCTGACAAAAGCGTCATGAAAAACAGGGGCATATATGTGAAAGTCATTATTACCGTCTATCATAATTTTTTCGAGATAGAAGACGAGACTCTCAACAGCAGCCTGCTGTATCGAATTATCCGGATTATTCATAGCCTCAAGGAAAACATCAACAACTGTCCTGATCGCCTCTATCCCTTTTTCATTGTGATCGTGGACATAAAAGTTTTTCAGGGCATAGGCACGCATTTCCTTAACTATGAAGCCCCAGTTTTGTGCAGAGTTGTTCAGCTCATGCAGGAGGGGTTCAACAGCGCTGAGAAGACCAGGATAGTCTTTAACGACCTCTCTCAGGATTTCATATTTTGATGAAGACTCTGTCCGGATACTTGAAGACATTTATAATCCTTTTTTTTAATTATATAATAGGACATAATGATTTTACATTATCTGATAAATACAGGTACAGGAAGGATCTTATCAATTGAAGATATGTGAAATATTTTCGAGTATACAGGGGGAGTCAAGTTATGCAGGTCTTCCCTGTGCTTTTATTAGGCTGACAGGTTGTAATCTCAGGTGTGCTTACTGTGATACTCAGTATGCCTATTCTGAAGGCAGCGAGCTTTCAGAAGAAGATATTATAAGCAGGGTAAGTGATGCCGGTTTTAATCTCATTGAGATCACCGGCGGTGAGCCGTTACTGCAAAAGGAGGTTTATCCGCTTATCGAAAGACTGATCGATGAAGGCTATACAGTATTAGTGGAAACAAATGGGTCCCAGAGCATCAGGGACATAGACAGCAGGGCGATTGTCATCCTCGATGTAAAGACACCGGGCAGCGGTATGCATGAGGAGATGGATTTATCAAATCTTGATAATATAAAAAATAAAGATGAGGTGAAATTTGTTATCACCGGCAGCGCAGATTATGAATGGTCAAAAGATATAATCCATAAATTCAGGTTAGTTGACAGGTCCGGGATCCTTTTATCTCCGGCATATGGAATTGTTGCTCCCAAAGACCTTGCAAAATGGATGCTGCAGGACAGAATCAAAGCGCGTCTCAACCTTCAGATTCATAAGTATATGTTTGATCCTTCAAAAAGAGGAGTATAATATTTTATATAAGTGGTGCGACTATGAAAGATAGGTTCCCGGATATACCGGAAAGATTATCGGGTCTTGCAGAGATTGCGTACAACCTCTGGTGGAGCTGGCATCCTGCAGCAAGAATGCTCTTTAAAATGTTAGACCGTCCTGCATGGAAACAAGGCAGGCATAATCCGGTACAGATGCTGAAGGATATTCCAAAAGATGTTTTCAGGGTTCATGAGAATAGAGCTGATTTTATAAACCATTACGATGTTGTTCTTTCGCGGTTTAATGATGATATCCAGACAAAGGTATGCTGGTTTGCAGCCAATTTCACTCAACCCTCCTGTTTGCCAATAGCCTATTTTTCAGCAGAGTACGGGCTGCATCATTCACTTCCGTTTTATGCCGGGGGATTAGGTTTTTTGGCAGGTGATTATATTAAAGAATGCAGTGATCTCGGGGTACCGATGGTTGCAGTCGGTTTTATGTATCCTGAAGGGTATTTGCATCAGAAGATCCGGATAGACGGATGGCAGGATGATGTTAACGAATTACTTGACAGGGATGCTGCTCCAATCGAAAGGGTACTGGATGAAAAAGGAGAACAGCTTGTTATCAGGGTGCCTTTCATGGAACCACCAATCAATGTTGCTGTGTGGAAGGTAGATGTTGGGAAAATTCCGTTGTACCTTATGGATACGGATATCGAAAAAAATGACCCCTGGAACAGGAGAATAACTGCCCATCTGTACATCGGCGATATCGAGCAGCGGCTCCGTCAGGAGATGGTGCTTGGGATAGGTGGTATTGCTGTACTGGATGCACTTGGGATCAAACATTCAGTAATACATCTGAATGAAGGTCACTCTGCATTTGCAATTCTGGAAAGGATCAGGGACCGGATAGAAGATGGGATGAAATTTGAAGATGCAGTTGAAGAGGTCCGTGCTACTACAGTTTTCACTACGCATACACCTGTGCCGGCGGGACATGATGTCTTCCCATTTGATCTCATGGATAAATATTTCAGCCATTGCTATCCCTTTCTTGGTCTGACCCGTGAAGCATTCCTCCAGATGGGGATCGATCCTAAGGAACCAGAAGCCGGCTTCAACGTGACAGCTTTTTCACTGAGGCTGTCTAATTACCCTAATAGTGTCAGCAAAAAACACGGAGAAGTGACACGCCGCATGTGGCAGCATCTCTGGCCTGACAGGAAAGAAGAGGATATCCCGATTGATTATATTACGAACGGAATCCATGTGCCTACCTGGGTCGAGCCAAAGATCGAGCTTCTCTTTAATAAATATCTTGGCCCCGGCTGGCTGGAAGATCATGATAATCCTGTTGTATGGGATTTAATTGATGAGATACCTGATAAGGAATTATGGCAGGTACACTACTGGCTCAAGATGAAACTTATTAATGTTATCAGGGAACAGGCGCGCCGGAGATGGATACAAAACAGGGTGAATCCCCTTAATGTTATAACAGGCGGCGTATTGCTCGATCCGACAACCCTGACTATTGGTTTTGCCCGACGATTTACTTCTTACAAGAGACCTGATCTCATTTTCAGAAATCCTGACCGGCTGAAAAAAATCCTAAATAACCGGTGGCAGCCACTGCAGATAATATTTGCCGGGAAAGCCCATCCTGCAGATGATGAGGGTAAAAGGATTCTGCAGAAAATCATTAATCTCTCACATGACCCTGAATTAGGCGGAAGGATTGCTTTTGTAGAGAACTATGATGAACAACTGGCACAGTATATGGTCCATGGAGTTGACCTCTGGCTTAATAATCCTTTGCCGCCGCTGGAAGCCTGTGGAACCAGCGGAATGAAGGCATCTCTGAACGGTGTTCCGCAACTGAGTATTCTCGATGGATGGTGGATAGAGGGGTTTAATGGAAAGAACGGATGGGCCTTTGATGGAAAAGGAGATGATAAGGATGCAGAGGCTGTCTACAACATTCTGGAAAATGAGGTAATTCCATTATTTTACAGGTTAGATGAATCAGGGATTCCTGCCGAATGGGTAAAGCTCATGAAAGAGACAATAAAGAGTACAGGAGCCATGTTCAGCGCTCGCAGGATGGCAAAGGAATACGCATTGAAGTTTTATCAAAAAGCACTGAAATCAGCCTGAAAAATACAGGATAAAAGGAGGAGTTATGATCTCAAAGATTCTTGTTCCAACAGACGGGTCAAAAACGGCAAAAAGATCTATTGAATATGCAGTNCAGTTTGCAAAGCAGACAGGGGCAACGTTAACTATATTAAGCGTAATCGACAAAAGCGCATTTGTTCCGCAATCCATTCCTGCAATGTCAGTATCGAAAAACCTGATAGAGCCTATCGAAAATTATCTGAGAATGGCTGCTGAGTCTTATAATGAATACGCTCAGAGATTATGCCTGAAATATGAGATTACCTGCAGAACAGTTATAAGATCAGGTCGTCCGGTGGATGAGATCATAAAAGAGGCGGAAAAATCAAAGGTTGATNTGATTATAATCGGCTCACATGGTAAAAGCGCTTTGAAGGCAGCAGTCCTCGGGAGNGTTACCTTTGGCATTATCAATAAAGGGACAAAGATACCGGTTCTTGTAGTAAGAAAGTAGCNGTTTGTAATATAATACGNATATTTCATTAAAAATATCCGGAGGGAATGATGGTCAAGATCTACTATGATAAAGATGCAGACANGAAGGTTTTAAAAGGTAAAANGATTGCTGTAATGGGTTATGGAAGCCAGGGACATGCNCATGCGAACAACCTNANGGAAAGTGGGATGGACGTTATTATAGGCGTGAGAAAGGGAGCAGGCTGGGACAAGGCTGAGAATGCCGGTTTTAAAGTTTATTTGCCTGCAGAGGCAGCCGGGAAAGCTGATGTAATCATGATGCTGCTACCTGATGAGTATATGGCTGATATTTACAGGGCGGAAATAGCGCCAAATATAAAGAAAGGCACATATCTCGGATTTGCTCATGGGTTTAATATCCATTTCGGACAGATAGTGCCTCCACCAACCGTGAATGTTTTTATGGCGGCGCCAAAAGGGCCGGGTCACCTTGTCAGATCTGAATATGTTAAGGGCAGCGGAGTTCCTTGTCTGATAGCGATAAATCAGGATCCTTCAAAGGATACAAAAAAAGTTGCACTTGCATATGCCTCTTCTATCGGTGGCGCGCGCGCAGGAGTAATAGAGACAACCTTCAGGGAAGAGACCGAGACAGATCTGTTTGGCGAGCAGGTTGTGCTATGCGGAGGTCTTACCTCACTCATTATGGCTGGCTATGAGACTCTCACCGAAGCCGGTTATTCTCCTGAGATGGCGTACTTTGAATGTCTCCATGAGGTAAAACTCATAGTTGATCTTATTTACGAAGGCGGTATTTCGAACATGAGGTACTCTATAAGCAATACTGCCCAGTACGGTGACATTACAAGAGGGCCGAGGATTATTACAGAAGATACCAAGAAAGAGATGAAAAACATACTGGATGAAATACAGTCAGGAAAGTTTGCAAAGGAGTGGATTCTCGAATGCAAGGCGAACAAGCCTGTGTTTAATGCGCTCACAAAGAGGGGTGAAGAACACTCCATCGAGGAAGTCGGGGGTAAGCTCAGGGCCATGATGCCATGGCTTAAGAAGGGGAAACTCGTAGATAAGTCAAAGGCGTGATTAAATTCGCCCCTGAGGGATATCCGTTTATCTTTGGATCCCTGCTAATCACATTTATAGCCTCACTATTAATCCTTTGGAGTTTGAAATCAGGAGGCTCCCAAACAACTTTTTATCTGTTGTTCGGGGCCTCTTTCTTTTTTTTATTGATCACATTTTTCATGGTTTTTTTCTTTAGAGATCCGGAAAGAACAATCCCTGAGGGAAAGGGTCTTTTTGTCTCGCCCGCAGATGGAAAAGTTATACTCGTTAAGGATGTTCATGAAAAAGAGTATCTTAATTCTGATGTAAAGGAAATAAGCATATTCATGTCACCTTTGGATGTGCATGTAAATCGTGTTCCATGTGATGGGAAAGTGAGCGTTGTAAAATACTCGCCTGGTAAATACATGGCAGCGTATAAGGATGACGCATCTCTAAAAAATGAAAATATTATCATGGTACTTGATGGAGAAAAGGACAGGGTGCTTGTCAGGCAGGTGGCGGGTTTTGTTGCTCGAAGGGCTGTCTGCAGAGCGAAAGCCGGGGATATGCTGAAACGCGGAGAAAGATATGGTCTTATTAAATTCAGTTCGAGGCTTGATGTCTATCTGCCTAAAGATGCTCAAATTAAAGTCAAGCCCGGTGATAGGGTAAAGGCAGGAGAGACAGTAATAGCAGTAGACAGCAGACAATAATAATGTAGACAGTAGTTAGCTTGCAGTAGGTAGCCGCAGGCTTTAGCCTGCGCATTTTTTTAATAAATCAGAAAACCTTAAACAATAAGGAGTTTTTATGAGTGGAGAACCGAAGGGGGCTATTTTACAGAGGGATAAGAAGACGTATGCAATTGTGCCGAGGATTCCGATGGGGGTTTTAACTCCTGAAATGCTCGAAATACTCGCTAAAACTGCGCGTACATACAATATTCGGATAATCAAGATAACTTCAGGCCAGCGTATTGCACTTGTTGGATTGAATCCTGAAGATGTTGAAAAAGTCTGGAAAGACCTTGAAATGGAAGTAGGGCCTGCAGAAGGATTATGTGTCCATTATGTTCAGGCATGCCCTGGAACCGAAACATGCAAGTTTGGACGGGGGGATTCGCTCGGTCTTGCAGCAAAGATTGAAAAGATGTATGTCGGTAAGGAAAACTTCATCCCTGCAAAAACAAAGTTCGGTATTTCCGGCTGCATGCTGAACTGCGCAGAGAGTTATATGAGGGACTTCGGTGCTTTCTGTGCACCGGACGGCTGGACTCTCTTGGTCGGCGGTAATTCAGGGGGCAGACCACGGATCGGAGATGTCATCGCGAAGAAACTCAGTGAGGAGCAGGTACTTGAATTGATCAGTAAATGCCTTGACTATTATGCAAAAAATGCTAAATCAAGGGAAAGAATGCCGAGATTTATAGAACGTATCGGAGCAGAAGAATTCAGGAAAGCAGTTCTCTGAAACAGCTTAACAGGCATTAATAAATTGATGTAGTTTGGATATGCTTTTACAATATGTGCAGACACAAGTCTTGAATAAAAATCTACGCTAAGAGCTTCACTTACAACTGTTGTTTTTTTAGGGAATCAGGCTGCCATCTCTGTTTCTCCCTATACTAAACTCATGTTTAATTTTCCTTGGAGAGCAACCTTTCACATAGGAGTTAATATTTTAAGAAATTATGAACCCTGTGTGTTTCCTCATATAACTTACAGGCTTGATGTTACATTGGGCGGCGGGAATTGTTCATAAAATTATGATCTTACTTGCATGTACAGTTTGTTGAAAATGTTGTATCTTTAATGTAAATATAGAAAGGACAAAAATGAGTGAGATAAAAAGGAAAATTAGTCATTTAGTGCTCACCTCCTCTGTTCATCGGAAATGAGTAATCTATCCGAAACAGAACTCTCAGAGCATCCAACCGGAGAAAAAGCTCTTACACAAGAAGAAATCATTCATGGTGCCAAGAAAAAAGGCCTTGGACCTTGGTATGCAACTTCAATTTGTGGAAATGATATCACCTCATCCTGTCTCTATGTTTCGGCTATCTCTATTGTTTACGCACATGCCCTTGCGCCAATAGCTCTGCTTCTGGTTGGAGGAGTCTTGTATTTATACCGCAAGATATATATTGAAGTAGTAGAAGCTCTGCCATTAGATGGCGGCGTATATAATTGCTTGTTGAACTGTACCAGGAAGTTTGATGCTGGTTTTGCTGCTTGCCTTAGTCTTCTCGCCTATCTTGCCACAGCTGTGGTATCAGCCAAGACGTCGGTAGAGTATTTAAGGGATCTTGTACCTTCTTTGCCATCCATGGAAACTACTTCAGCAGTGATGATAATTTTTGCTGTTCTCGTTATCATGGGAATCAAAGATTCTGCTCGTGTTGCCTTAATCATATTTCTTTTACATATTGTTACCCTTACCGTATTTGTTTTTGGAAGCCTTTGGATTATATTCGTCCATCATGTACCATTGCATTGGGGGAATAATTGGAATTCAATGTTTCAGCAGGGCAATTGGTTGAAATCACTTTTTTTGGGGTTCTCTGCTGCTATGCTGGGGGTAAGCGGATTCGAAACTTCAGCAAACTATGTTGAACAGCAGCAAGCAGGAATATTTCGCATAACTTTAAGAAATATGTGGTTAGCTGTAATCATATTCAACCCGCTCATTGCGTTGTTGGCTCTGAATTTGATGCCAGAGGCACAAATTGTTCAAGCGAAAGATAATCTCCTTTCCCAATTAGGATTGATGGTAGGTAATCATCCACTTGAAACACTCATTGACATAGACGCATGCTTGGTGCTATCAGGTGCCGTGCTCACCAGTTATGTAGGAGTAAGTGGATTAGTACACCGCATGACTTTGGACCAATGTTTTCCTCAATTTCTCCTCAAATCAACCAGACGAGGCAGTTATCCTTGGATCATTTTGGGGTTTATGATCCTTTGTATATCAATACTTTATTTGACGCAAGGGAATTTACTTTCCCTGGCAGGAGTGTATACCATCTCTTTCCTCTCAGTCATGACAGCCTTTGCCTTGGGGAATATTCTCATAAAAGTAAATCGTAAAGAACTCAAGCGAACCTATATTGCGAGTTGGACCACAGTAATTATAGGTGCTTCAGCTACTGTTGCAGGAATAATTGGAAATCTTATCATTGATTATCATTTTTTGTGGTATTTTGCTATCTACTTTATCCCTGCTGTTACGGGTGGTATCCTTATGTATCTCCGTATTCCAATCCTCAAAGGTATTTTGATTTTCATTGACAAGTCACTGGCTAAGTTCTCGATGTGGCGTCAGGGAGTTGACGAAAAAATAGAAGAGATAAGAAATGTCCGGGTAGTGCTTTTTGTGCGCTTAGGTCATTTAAACCGCTTAGTTAGGGCTTTTAATTATATTAATCAAAATGAAGTGAGCAATAACGTCTTAGTATTGCGCTATTATATTCATGATGATCCATCAATAGAAGAACAACTGCAGAAGAATCTGAATGCAATTCGTGAACTTTTCCCTGATATGAAGATTGAATATCAAGCTCGGCTAGAGAAGTTCAGTCCGAAGACTGTTGACCATCTTTCAAAAGAAATTGGAGTGCCTAACAATATGATGTTTATGGGTTCTTTGACAGAGAAACAAATGTTCTCGGTTCAGGAATTAGGCGGAGTTCGAATAATATTTTAAGATATTTCAATTTCAACTCGTAATCACACTCTTGATCTGGCCTTGAGGTTGCGGATTTGCAGTTGTAATATGCATGTAATAAAGGAGGACAGTATGGCTGGAATCTCTCTTCTTAGTAGAATTGAAGATTTTATTGACATTGCAAGGGCTGGGAGAAAAGTACTCTCATCAATTGAATTGCTCAGAGTGCCGGTCACAGAGAAGGTTCATCCCGGAGGAACAGAAGATATGAAGAGCGAAATACCAATGTATCTTCTTTTAGCAAACTATAATTTTACTGTGGGAAAGGATTCAAAAATTGTTTCAAAAGTCTACATATACGGATCAGCAGAGGAATCACTGAATGACGCCAAGATAAACAAACATATCGCCAATGAACGCTTAAAAATGGACTATAAACGTATGCAGAAAGTGAAGATTCAGCTTGAGGAAAAATATTTTTAATTTCTTTATTTGCAGACATTCGATAAAGTTCCAAATAATAACGAGGTGCTCTGATTGACATGTTTTTTTAAAAATAGATAGAGTACTCGTAAAATACGTGAATTTTGTAATTAGGATTCATCAGCCATTTTTTTAGGGTAAAATGAAGATAGGCTCTGTTCTTTATAATTTCACCCTTGCACTCTGGGTAGGCGGTATTGTAATCTTCACGTTTTTGGTAACGCCCATTATTTTTCAGTCATTCGGCAGGGATACCGCAGGGGAAATCGTTGGAAAGCTTTTTCCCTATTACTTCCCGTATAACCTCGTTCTCTCCGTTGTCGCATTAGCCATTTTTATTGTATTTATCGGGATAAAGGGAAATATCCGGAGAAAGATACCGATCATCCTTTTAAGTATTGCTGTTCTGATTAACCTGTTCATAACCTTCAAGCTCCATTCCGACATCATAAGCGTCAAGCAGCAGATCAAAACCTTCGAAACACAATCTGACGAATNTCCTGCACGAAATCAGTTCAGGAAGCTGCATACAATAAGTGCAATATTGAATATACTGCTGTTAATAGATGGTAGCGCTTTAATAATCCTCAATAATACTTCAAAAAAGCAGGAGATATAACATTCAACAGATTGGAAGGGGATAGTGCAAAATAGTGCAAAATAAACTTGACAATTAAGAATAATTATTATATAGTTTTAAATATGGGAATGAAGTTACAACAAAATAAAAAGATAGAAATGTTTTATCAGCGATCCAGGAAACATGGGCTGAAAATAACTCCTCAGCGAACCATCATTTATCAGGAACTTCTGAAAGCAAAGGATCATCCTACTGCTGATGACATTTATAAGAGAATTGTCAAAAAGATACCGAATATATCATTCGATACGGTGAACAGGACCCTCTTGACATTCTCTAAAATTGGCATTACAAATATAGTTGAGGGATACGGGCAAGCAAAGCGATATGATCCTGATATGGATATTCATCATCATTTCAGATGTATTCAGTGTGGCAGCATAATAGACTTTCACAACAAGGACTTTGACAACATAACGATACCTGAAGAAATCAACAAACAGTTTACGGTAATAAACAAGAAGGTAGTGCTTGAAGGTCTTTGCACTAAGTGCAGAAAATGCTGATATTTTTTTCTTCTTTAATAGTAATTATTACTATATAGTATATTATCATAATAATGAGGAGGTGATAATAATGCGTTAAGATAATTGATGCCCGCTGGTTAATAATAAATAACGGTAAATCTACACAAAATACAGTTCAACAATTCACACAACGAAAGGAGGAAATTTTTATGAAAAAAGACAGCAAAAGCCCTGTAATGGGATCCACAGTTCGCGGTGGCACGTCGAACCGCGACTGGTGGCCGAACCAGTTGAATCTCAAGATTCTTCATCAGCACTCGCACCTGAGCAATCCGATGGGCGAGGAGTTCAACTACGCCGAGGAATTCAAGAAACTCGACCTCAAGGCCGTGAAGAAGGACCTCTATGCGCTGATGACCGACTCGCAAGACTGGTGGCCGGCGGATTACGGTCACTACGGGGGGCTCTTCATCCGGATGGCGTGGCACAGCGCAGGCACCTACCGCCAAGGCGACGGCCGCGGGGGCGCGGGGTCCGGCAATCAGCGCTTGGCGCCCCTCAACAGCTGGCCGGACAATGTGAACCTCGACAAGGCGCGTCGATTGCTCTGGCCGATTAAGCAGAAATACGGCAGGAAAATCTCCTGGGCGGACCTCATGATCCTCGCCGGAAACTGCGCCATCGAGTCGATGGGGTTACCGACCTTCGGCTTCGGCGGCGGGCGCGAGGACATATGGGAGCCGGAAGAGGACATTTATTGGGGCAGCGAGGACAAGTGGCTTGGTGACAAGCGCTACAGCGGCGACCGGAACCTCGAGAACCCGCTTGCCGCCGTGCAGATGGGCCTGATTTACGTGAACCCGGAAGGGCCGAACGGCAATCCGGATCCGGTCGCCTCCGGCGGTGACGTTCGAGAGACTTTCGCGCGCATGGCGATGAACGACGAAGAGACCGTGGCACTCGTCGCTGGCGGCCACACCTTCGGGAAAGCCCATGGCGCTGGTCCCGCGACCCATGTGGGACCTGAACCTGAAGCCGCCGGCATCGAGGAG
>WSSedA1B2DRAFT_1000101_pt1 | contig 16140 bp, 17 predicted proteins | sample WetSurSiteA1Bulk_FD_9465 | JGI IMG/M metagenome (IMG submission 9465) | reverse complement strand
GATCTTAGAGGTTATCTTTGAGTCTTTGAATAGTTCGGTTATACTGACAATGGCAGCAGCAAAATAAAAGGTCAGGGCAAGCTCAAATAATATGACCCCCATCAGAAACAACCAAGCTCGCAGGCTGCAATCTTTACTTTCAGCTCATCGGCGACCCTGCCGACTTCCTTGTAAGAAACAGAGAGCTCCTCTGCAATCTTTCTGGCAACAGGGCAAGACAGTCTGTTATGTACAGCCTTTTTCTTGATCTCTTCGGCTATTCTGTTTTTCATTGCAATAAGAGTAAGGATCCGGGGGCTACTGGGTTCAAGTCTTTCATTATCAATTCACCGGGTCCTCTGAACCCTTTAAAAATATTACACCATCGGGCTTTGAAAACTCAATGAAGCAGATGTCCCTGATGGGATATCATAAAACACTGTGTGACACCTGAAAGTTTATTGTTTTTGAAGGACGCTGCCTCTCCTGACTTTTTCTGTCCATAGAGAAACATTTACTTTTGGCATTTTTCTCCCTGAAGAGTTAAAATGTACAATCGATTTTGACAAAAAACAAAGACTATTTGCATTTTCTGTATATTTAATTAATACCAGATTCAAAATCTGTTAGATATTTTTTATGTAAATATTACCAGATGATTTTACTGAAATTTATTGAAAAAATAGGCGACCTTTTTCTCTACTACGTTGATCAGGCAGGCAGGATGGGAATCTTTCTTGTTAACGTCATTATCAACATCTTCAAACTGCCGTATTACAAGATTTCCCACATCACAAAACAGATTTACATCATAGGCACCCTGTCGATATTCGTTATTATCTTTACCGGTCTTTTTACCGGCATGGTGCTCGGTCTTCAGGGCTATAACACTCTAAGGAAATTCGGTTCCGAGGGGCTTTTAGGCTCTGCAGTTGCCCTCAGCCTCATAAGGGAATTAGGCCCTGTTTTAGCAGCGCTCATGGTAACAGGAAGAGCAGGCTCTGCCATCTGCGCAGAAATCGGCATCATGCGCAATTCGGAACAGATTGACGCCCTGGAATGCATGGCTATCGACCCGCACAAGTATATCCTGGCCCCTAAATTCATTGCAGCAATTATCTCTATGCCGTTGCTTACCGCCATATTCGATGTCGTCGGGATATTCGGCGGTTATGTTATCGGGGTTAAGCTCCTCGGATTAAATGAAGGGTCTTATTTTTCAGGCATGTATAAGGATGTGGAATTTCAGGATATCTATATGGGATTTGTAAAATCACTATGTTTCGGTCTCATTGTGGTCTGGATTTGTTCCGGCAAGGGGTTTTTTGTTCATCTGGAAAGAAAAGGAGGGTTTGGAGCTGAAGGTGTCAGCAGGGTAACAACAAATGCAGTTGTGCTTTCTTCTGTTTCTATCCTTGTTTTCGATTATTTTATCACCTCAGTGCTCTTATGAATACAGAACCCATGATCCAATTGATAGATGTAAGGAAAAAGTTTGGCTCACAGGAGATTCTGAAAGGGATTAATCTTTCCATATATGAAGGCAAGACAACGGTCATAGTTGGGGAGAGCGGAAAAGGAAAGAGTCTCATCCTGAAGCATATCCTGGGACTTGTAAGGCCGGATAAGGGCGAAGTTCTGGTAGAGGGAAAGGATATCAATAAGATAGGCAGAAAAGACCTGAAAGACATCAGGGCCAAGTTTGGTGTTCTGTTTCAGAATGCGGCTCTTTTTGACTCTATGACAGTCTTTGATAATGTGGCACTTCCGTTACGTGAACGGACTAAAGCCTCGGAAGAAAAGATACGCACAATCGTAAACGAGAAACTGGACCTAATGGACATTGAAGATAGCAATGACAAATACCCGGCACAACTCAGCGGGGGAATGAGGAAAAGGGTCGGCCTTGCCAGGGCCCTTGTCCTGAACCCGAAAATTGTATTCTTTGATGAACCGACGACCGGATTAGACGTTGCAAAAAGCAATGAAATGTACCGCGTCTTCTTCAAGACCCAGTCGAAATTAGGGTATACCGCCCTTATCGTCAGCCACGATGTGCCAAAGATTTTTAAGCTTGCTGATTATGTAGCGCTACTTTATGATGGAGTTATACAGGACTGTTTGCCGCCCGAGGATTTTCAGACCTCTGAGAATCCCTTTATCAAGGAATTTGTACAGAAAACAATGGGATATATATATGAAAGTGAACAGGTGGAGGGTTAATATATGAACAGAATAACTACCGAAACAGCTGTTGGAATTTTTATTATCGTCGGGCTCTTGTGTATGGCCTATCTTTCAATCAAACTGGGGGATGTCAGTGTCTTCGGCACAAAACTGTATCCGGTTAAGGCACGCTTCTCTAACATCGGGGGACTCAAAGAGGGTTCGGAAGTTGAGATCGCAGGAGTTAAAGTCGGCAAAGTCGCAAAAATAACCCTCGATAATTATCAGGCAATTGTAGAGTTATTGATCAATCCGGGGATAAAGATTCAGGAAGATTCCATTGCAAGTATCAGGACACAGGGCATTATTGGCGATAAGTATGTAAAGATTTCGCCTGGTGGAGCAGAAGAATATATAAAGCCCAACGGCATGATATCAGAGACAGAATCAACAGTCGATATCGAGGAATTGATCAGTAAATATATCTTTGAAAAGAAATAACAGCAGGCAAATAAGATATGACAGACCATGCAATATGCGAACAGCTTAAGAAGATGAGACATGAGATGATATTCTCGCAACTCGACGATGAGGATATCAATAAAATCTCCTCTTTCTTTGAACTGGCGACATACCCTGCGCATACAGTTGTCTTTAGAGAGGGTGAGCCGGGTGATTTCATGGGTTTTGTTGTTTCAGGAAGACTGGAAGTGAAAAAACAGACCGAGTTCAAAGGCAACCAATTGATAATAGCAATATTGGGATCCGGCGCTCTTGTCGGTGAACTATCCATCTTCGACAGTCACAACCGTTCTGCTACTGTTGAGGCTGTTGAGAATACGACAATGCTGATACTCAGAAATGAGACCTTGGATAATTTCACACATCAGCATCCGGTTACAGGCATAAAGATCCTGAAAAATCTCATACGTATCCTTTCCCTCCGTCTGCGCAAAGCAACCGAACGGCTCACAAATATCTTCTGAAAACACTCTATAATCTCAACTGAGATTGCGTTGATTGCACTGGTTTTTGATAATTCCCAGAACAAAGTTTACGCATAGATCGATATCATTCTTGCTGAATACCACAGTCTGCTCCGGCACTGAAGCCGGAAGCCTGCTGTCAAAGAGAAGGATATCTGCCATTTGCAAAATCCTGTCTGCGCTCTTCTTGAATTTTGCTGTATCTCCGGACACGAAAACCACAATATCGGGTTTCAAAACCTCAATCGCACTATTTCCTTCAACCACAAGCCCATGAAGATGAGAGAGCATATCTGCTGCCATCCGCAGGGTCTCTTCTGATCCAGAGAAAGTAGCCTGAACCCAGAGTACCTTCTCAGCGCCTGAATCAAGGAATCTCTTCGTGTCCTTGCCTTCTTCTGAGAGGACTTTGCTATCGTCTGTTATGGAACTGTAAAGCGGGGTGTTTGTATGTTTTATCGCACCCCAACCTTTAAGCCTTTCGAGGATTTTACATGCGACAACGGTCTTCCCGGCGCCGCTGTGTCCGCCGCCGATTCCTATGATTACAGGTCTCATCTTAATCCGGGCATTAGCAGATTAGGGAAATCTCTCTAACTTGCTCCTGCAGCCACAACCTTTTCTTCCGGCGTATTCGCAACTTCCTTAAAACCACATTCTTTTTTGTGACAAAAGAACGTGATATCTCCGCCTTTGTTTCTTTTTTCGAACAGAAAATCAGCGCCGCATTTTGGGCACTTTCTGGAAACAGGTTTATACCATGAGGCAAACTTGCATTTCGGATAGTTACTGCAGCTCCAGAACAGTTTCCCCCTTTTAGAACGTCTTTCGGCAATATCGCCTCCGTCCTCCGGACACTTTATCCCTGTAGAGAAAGGCTTTGTATTTTTACATTCAGGATACTTTGAACATGCAAGGAATTTACCGAACCGCCCTGACTTTATTACCATGGGCGAACCGCATTTATCACATTTCTCGTCTGTTTGCTGTAAATTTGTCTCCAAGCCGTTCTGATTTTGATCAGTGCCTTCTGCCTGATAAGGTTTTGTATTCTTGCACTCAGGGAACCCTGTGCACGCAAAAAACCTCCCGTGTCTTCCCCATCTGATTACCATGGGAAGACCGCACTTTTCACATACGATTTCTGTAGGGATATCTTTTGGTTTAACCTTGCCGACAGTCTTGTTGGCCTCTTCAAGATCTGTATGAAAAGGCTTGTAAAAATCCTTCACAACCTTTTCCCATTTCATCTTACCGTCTTCAATGTGATCAAGTTCGTCTTCCATTTTAGCAGTAAAACTTACATCGATAAGTTCCGGAAACCTTTCAACAAGATAATCATTCACAACAGCCCCAAGCTCTGTAGGAGAGAATTTTCCCTCGGTCTTAAGGACATATTTTCTGTCCTGGATTGTAGAAAGTATTGTTGCGTAGGTGCTTGGTCTTCCGATACCATTCTCCTCAAGGGCTTTCACAAGGGTTGCCTCAGTATAACGCGGAGGCGGCTGTGTAAAATGCTGTTTTGGCAATAAGCTGAGAAGTTTTAACGCTTCCCCTTCTTTTAAGGCAGGCAGGGTCAATCCGTTCTCATCTTCGGTCTCATCCTTCCCCTCTGTATACAAGGCCATGAAGCCGGCAAAACGGACCACAGTTCCTGTAGTTCTGAATTCGTATGAACTGACAGGTTGGTTAGCCTCCTGGTTATTGATGGTAAAGGTTGTTTGTTCCAGCTGGGCAGGAGACATCTGGCTTGAAATAAAACGATTCCATATTAATGTGTAAAGCGCAAATTGGTCTTTTGAGAGAAATTGTTTTATCGTTTGAGGACTCTTATCCGAATAAGTAGGCCTTATCGCTTCATGTGCCTCCTGTGCAGTTGCCTTGCTTTTGTAGACAGGGGGCTTTTCAGGTATATAATCTTTCCCATACGTCTTCTGGATTAATTCCCTCGACCAGTCCTGCGCTTCAGGCGCCACCCGGTGAGAATCTGTCCTCATATAGGTGATAAGTCCTGCTGAACCCTCTTCGCCAAGCTCTATGCCTTCATAAAGCTGTTGTGCTATCATCATTGTCTTTTTTGCAGGAAACCTCAGTTTCCTCACTGCCTCCTGCTGGAGAGTGCTTGTAATAAACGGAGGATAGGGCGTTCTTTTCCTTTGTTTGCGTTCTATCTTGTTTAGTACAAACTCTTTGTTCTGCAGGTCTGAGACTATTACACCTGCTGCTGTTTCATTAGTTATAAGGAATTTGCTTTCTGTTTTTGGCTCCTGACTGCTGGCTGCTGACGCTTCACTTATCTTGAACAGCCTTGCAAAGAAGGTCGGAAGATTGGATCCTTCAAATTCAGCGGTGATGCTCCAGTATTCTTCAGACTTGAATTCATCTATCTCACGCTCTCTGTCCACGATGATCTTCACAGCAACTGACTGCACCCTGCCTGCACTCAGACCACGCCGCACTTTTCTCCAGAGCAGCGGACTGAGTCCATAGCCGACAAGCCTGTCAAGTATCCTCCTCGCCTGCTGTGCCTCGACCTTTTTCATATCAATCTTTTGAGGGTTCCTGATCGACTCCAGCACAGCCCTCTCTGTTATCTCGTTGAATACAATCCTGTATATCTCCTTTTTGGAAGAAAGGTTTTTCTTATCCGAAATTTCATATGCAATATGCCAGGCGATTGCTTCACCCTCTCTGTCAGGGTCAGGTGCAAGGAATATCTTATCTGCCTCTCTTGAGGCCTTTTTCAGTTCCCTGATAATTTTTTCCTTGCCGGGAATTACAATATAATTTGGTTCAAAATTCTTCTCAACATCAACCCCGAGATTCTTTGACGGGAGGTCTTTTATATGACCAATCGATGCCTTAACAGTAAATTCCTTTCCGAGAATCTTATTAATAGTCTTTGCCTTTGCTGGTGATTCAACAATAACTAAAGCATTCATGCCAGATAAAACCTCTTTCCTGTTATTTGTTTAACAGCACCTTTCAGCTCTAATCCAAGAAGGATTGCGAGTACTGCTGATGCCGGCAATCCGCTCTCGCGATAAATCATATCTATCTGCTTCGGCTCTCCTGACAACAAATTGCAGAGCGCTTTTTCTTCATCACTGACTTCGATCTTAACCTTATCTTTTAATCTTATAAAACCTTTCAAGACCGGTGCAAGTTCCTCAACAATGTCTGTTGCTTTTTGAACAAGGACTGCGCCATTTTTTATCAGAGCATTTGTCCCTTCTGAATTGCCTGAAGTTATATTCCCGGGCACTGCAAACACCTCCCGGCCTTGTTCAAGCGCACATCGCGCCGTTATGAGAGCGCCGCTGTCTGCGGCAGCCTCTACAACAAGCACACCCAGTGAAAGGCCGCTTACCAACCTGTTCCTCTTCGGAAAATTCTCTTTGTCAGGAGGAGTTCCCAAAGGAAATTCGCTTATAACGCACCCGGAACCGGCAATATTATCCATAAGCGCTTTATTCTCCGGAGGATACGGCACATCGATCCCTGAGCCAAGCACAGCGATTGTTCTCCCCCCGGCCTTAAGCGCTCCTTTATGAGACATGGAATCAACACCCCGTGCCAGGCCGCTGACTATTGTAAATCCCATGGATGCAAGATCCTCTGAGAGATTTTCTGCAACCGCTCTCCCGTAATGTGTCAATTTCCGTGATCCGACGATCGCAATTGAATACTTATCATGCGCCTGGATATCCCCTTTTACATAAAGCACTGCCGGCGCATCATATATTTCCCTGAGCATTTCCGGATATAAGGGGTCGCCCAGACTGACGGCTTTTATCCCGCTCTTTTCCATCTTCTCAATCTGCTCCTCTACAACTCTCCAGTTTGAAAATGCCTTTATATTCTTGGCCCTGTTTATCCCTATCCCTTCCACAGAAAGCAGATCATTAAGTCCTGCGTTAAATATCATTTCAGGGCTTCTGAATACAGAAAGCAATTTTCTGGCGCCAACAGGCCCCACTTCCGGCAGCATGGATAATGCAATCCAGTTTCTTAGATCTGACATAGACTCAGCAACTTGAGAGATTTATCGTTTGCCCTTTTTTTTCAATTTACTCAACTTCAGTCTCAGGGCATTAATCCTGATGAATCCTTCTGCGTCCTTCTGATTATAAACATCTTCCTTCTCAAAAGTCGCAAGCTCGGGATTATAGAGCGAATAAGGGGATTTTCTGCCGACTGTAAAACAGCTGCCCTTATAGAGCTTCATCCTGACGGTTCCGGCAACATCCTTTTGCATGTCATCAATAAGGTTCTGCAGGGCAACCCTTTCAGGTGAGAACCAGTAACCATAATAGACAAGCTCTGCATAGCGTGTAATGAGAGAATCCCTTAGATGCATTATTTCTCTGTCAAGCACTATTGACTCTAAAGCCCTGTGGGCTGAGTGAAGCACTGTGCCGCCAGGGGTTTCATAAACACCCCTGGACTTTATTCCGACATACCTGTTTTCTACGGTATCCACTCTTCCGATGCCATGTCCTCCGGCAATTGTATTGAGTCTGTCGAGAAGCCGGGACGGAGACATACGCTTATTATCGATTGCAACAGGATTGCCTTTATCATATGAGATATTTACATAGCCTGGAGTATCAGGAGCCTTCTCCGGCGGAACGATCATGGTATACATATCTGCCGGTGGTTCCTGCCATGGGTCTTCAAGGATACCTCCTTCATAACTGATGTGGAAGAGATTCCTGTCGATACTGTATGGCTTTTCCCTGGTTGCTGTTACCTGTATGCCGTGCTTCCCGGAATATTCGATCAGGGACTGCCTTGAATCAAACTGCCATTCTCTCCATGGCGCTATAACTTTTATATCAGGCTTCAGTGCATAATAGGTGAGTTCAAACCGTACCTGGTCATTTCCTTTTCCTGTTGCACCATGAGCAACCGCTTCTGCGCCTTCCTTCACGGCGATCTCGATCTGCTTCTTTGCAATCAGAGGTCTGGCGATGGATGTACCGAGCAGATATGACCCCTCATAAACAGCATTCGCCCTAAGCATAGGGAATATGTAGTCTCTTGCAAACTCTTCTCTCAGATCCTCCACATAAACCTTTGATGCCCCGGTCCTGATTGCCTTTTTTCTTACCGCTTCAAGGTCTTCGCCCTGTCCGAGATCAGCACAAAAGGCGATTATTTTTGCCCCGTATTTCTCCTTCAGCCATTTTATAGCCACAGAGGTATCCAGACCTCCTGAATAGGCAAGCACAATCTTTTTCAGCATAGATAATCCTCCATTAAGCTCTTTTCTGTCATGGGGAAATTGAGTTAGCTCTACGAACAATAAAATAAACCTTAGCATAAATCACAAAAAAATGTAAAACTGCCATAAACACATTTCATCTTGACATATCAGCTCCAACAGATTTATAATTGTAATTGAGACTCATTCTCAATTACTGTGAAAAAGGCACACGGCAAACTATTTTTCAGCACATTTCTAAAAGACAGGGGACTGCGTTTTACAAAAGAACGTTCTGTCATTCTTCAGAAAACACTGTCCTGCAACGGCCATTTTGATCCGGAATCACTATATCTGCAGATAAGAGAGACCGGCTTAAAAGCTTCAAGGGCATCTGTCTACAGGACGCTGAGCATCCTCTGTGAATGTGGCCTCATCGAAAGGGTCAAAAAAACAGAACGCGGCACTATTTATGAAAATATGTTCGGCCATGAACACCATGATCATATGCTATGCATTCAATGCGGAAATATAATAGAGTTTTATTCTGAAGAACTTGAGAGACTTCAGGAAGCCCTGTGTAAAAAGCAGGGCTTTCAGGGAACAGGTCATAATCTGGAGATAAGAGGATATTGCAGGAAATGTCAGAAGAAGAAGAAGAGATAAAACAAGAGAGAAAAAGAGATCATCACAGACAACGCAGGGGTGGTTCTTCATCGAAAAAAGTCATACTCATCGGCAATCCGAATGTTGGCAAGAGTGTAATCTTCGGTCTTCTCACCGGAAAATATGTGACAGTATCAAATTATCCGGGAACAACTGTAGAGGTTTCCTACGGCAATACTGCCATAGGTGACAGAAATTTCGTTATTATTGACTCCCCCGGAGTGAATAATCTGACCCCCATGAGCGAGGACGAAAAGGTTACAAGGGATATCCTGCTGAAAGAGAGGCCGGAGACAGTCGTCCTTGTTGCAGATGCAAAAAATCTCAAAAGAGCCCTTATGCTACTGATACAGCTTTCAGAAATGGAACTCCCCTGCATACTCGACCTTAATATGGAAGATGAGGCAAAGGCAAGGGGGATAGAGACAAATTACCAGAAACTCAGTGATCTCCTGAATATCGAGGTTATTGGCACTGTTGCACCTCAAAGAAAAGGCATTAATAAATTAAGAGAGGCTATTCTAAAGCCGCGTCCCCCTGTCCTGAGCATGCATTATAATCCTGTGATTGAGGAGTATGCAGGGAAAATATCAGCAATTCTCCCTGAAGCAGGCGTCTCAAAACGCTCTATCTCTTTAATGATACTCTCAGGTGACGAGAGCCTTAAGGACTGGCTCATGACAAACCTTCATACAGAGGATCTTAAACGGGTTGAGGACCTCAGGGATGAGGCCCAATCGAAACTGAAAGAGCCGATCGCACATGCGGTCGGACACAGCAGGATAAAACTTGCAGAGGATATCAGCAGAAAAGTCCAGAAAAGCAGCATCATACAGTCAGGCATCCTGTATCAGAGGCTCAGCAGCTGGACAATGCATCCATTCTGGGGTGTGCCTGTTTTACTCTTTGTGATTTTCGGTTTTTATGAGTTCGTTGGAAAATTCGGGGCAGGAGTCCTTGTAGATTTTTTCCAGAATGTTATATTTGGTCATTACCTTAATCCCGGCATAGAAAAAACCATAAAGGCAATTATACCGATACCATTTATACAGGATATGCTTGTAGGCAAATATGGCATTTTCACAATGGCCCTGACATATGCCCTGGGCATTATACTCCCTATAACAACGACCTTCTTCCTGGCATTTGGCTTTCTTGAAGACAGCGGATATCTTCCGAGGCTTGCTGTGGTCTCTGATAAGGTCTTCAGGTTGCTTGGGCTGAATGGCAAGGCTATCCTGCCCATGATTCTAGGCCTCGGTTGCGGAACCATGGCAACCATGTCAACACGCATACTCGAGACAAAAAGGGAAAAGATCATAGCGACATTCCTCATAGCCCTTGTAATTCCCTGCTCTGCGCAGCTTGGTGTCGTATTCGGGATGTTAGGAACCCTTTCAATACGGGCATTCCTCTGGTGGGCCGGATGCATGATAATTGTTCTTATCTTTTCAGGTTTCCTGGCATCCAGATTTGTTCCCGGTGAAAAACCCGATTTCTTTATAGAGTTGCCGCCTCTGAGGGTGCCCGCTTTAGGGAACATAGTTATGAAAACACTCAGCAGGATTGAATGGTACCTGAAGGAGGCAGTGCCTCTTTTCGTGCTCGGCACAATGATCCTTTTCCTGCTTGATAAGATAAAAGTCCTTGCATTGCTTGAAGCAGCTGCCTCCCCTGTTGTTGTAACATTTTTAGGATTGCCTGCAAAGACAGCAGAGGCATTCCTTATGGGATTTCTGAGAAGGGATTACGGAGCTGCCGGCATGTTTGCCCTTGCAAAACAGGGTCTCATGAACGAAAACCAGGTTATAGTTAGTCTTGTAACACTGACACTGTTTGTGCCCTGCCTTGCAAGCTTTTTTATGATGATAAAAGAAAGAGGGATAAAGACATCTGTTCTGATGATGGCCCTCATAATCCCGTTCGCCCTTCTTGTAGGCGGTATACTCAACTTTATACTGAATTATTTCGCATAACGCAGTTCAACTTTTTTAGCAGTACCCTTTTTTAGCAGTAAAGGACTTCCCCCAAGAATTAATACCCCAAAGCTGTAACAGTATAAAGTAAAAGCAGAAAATGATTTTCACAAGTGGTCGTGGTCTGTTCTTGAAAAAATGGGGGAAGTTTTTTTAGCAGTACCCTTGACAATATTTATTATTCTGAGTTAGTATTAAAAGTTTTGTGATGTTTCCTGCTGGGCTTTAAGCCTGCACCGGATGCACAAACCCAGTTTAAGACAAGTTGATGGTAAACTGCGTGCCCGGTGATTGCAAAGGTAATTTAAGTTGCTTCATTTAATGACTGAAATATTTACTTGATGAAAGGAGGTAGCATATGGCAGAGAAAGGAAAATCAAAGACAGATGTTGCGGCAAGGGCTGAGTCAAAGAACAGGGTAAATCGCTGCAGCTTCTGTGGAAATAAGGTCGATGTTGTACTGTCCGTTTCCCCAACAGGGAAGAAAAAAATGAAACGCATCTGCTGCGAAGGCTAATCAGCTATATCCCCTGCGGCAATAAATTCCTTATTGCCGCAGGGGATATCATATTCTTAAACCAATATCTATTTTAGAAGTTTGACAAAATTATACTGAGTTGCGCTGAAAAACTAAAAGGTAGTGACAATAAATCACTACCTTTTAGAAGTTCTTTACTGCTATTCGGAAAAATTACTTTACAGCATCCTTAAATGATTTGCCGGCTGAAAATTTAGGAACTTTGGCAGCTTTAATGGTTATTGTTTCCCCTGTCCTTGGGTTCCTGCCCTTCCGGGCCTTTCTCTTTGAAAGTGAAAATGTTCCAAACCCGACAAGAGCAACCTTATTCCCCTTCTTCACAGATTTCTCAATGCCATCAATAAAGGAATCAAGCGCCCTCCCTGCAACAGCCTTTGAAACATCAGCATCTTTTGCCATTTTTTCAATCAGGTCAGACTTTGTCATAAAAAACCTCCTCTCTTATTAATTTACTAAATTATACACGATTATTTGCCGAATGAGAACAATTTTCTGAAAGATTCTTAAAAATCAGGTGGATTTCTGTCTTAACTGTAGCAGAGCGATTGATGTGATTACCAAGATAGCTCCGGTAATCTGCAAGGGATCCATGATCTCATTCAGAAAAAAATAAGCTATAAAGGCTGCTGCAATCGGTTCGAGCGTTGCAGTGATGCTGGCATGAGTTGAGCCAATCAGGTTGATGCCTGAATTATAAAACCCAAAAGGCAGAATGGTTCCGAAGACACCTATAAAAATTATCCACCACCACGAAGCAGAACTGTATGAATGCATGAAAGCCTCCAGAGGCGGATGGAAAATATTCCATATAATTGAGGCAAAGAAAAGGCCATAGAAAACTACTGTCCATGGTTTGTAGCTCCGCATGCTGTATTCGCTCTGTAACGAATACCAGGCAAAAGCAACAGCAGAAACCAGGCCGGAAAAGATGCCTGCCCGGTTCATATTGAATAAATCCATACTATAGGTGCCAACCACCAGATAGCAGCCGGAGATCGCTACAATAATAGCAGCAACTGTTGATGTGCGAAGCTTTTTACGGGCAAATAGAGCAGTATACATAGCTATAAAAACAGGGGCCATGTACTGCAGCAGGATGGCTGCTGCCACCTGAAGTTTACTAATGGCATATAGATATGTAAACTGTGCGGATGCGAGACTGATTCCGAGCAGGGGAAAAAATATCAGGTCCCTTCGGGATATTTTCAGAAGCCCGGGCTGCCGTATCAGTAACCATATAAACAATGTTGTGACTGCCAGCGTTGTACGGAGTTGTACAAGTTCAAACGGGGACAAACCGCTCTGAAACAAAANCTTGGATGCAGAGCCTGACATAGCCCACAGAATAGCAGCCAGAATAACGAAGATATATCCGGGCCTTGAAGATCGGGAATCCCGTCTGAGTATCTTTAATACTTCATCTATCACAGCACAGCCTTATTATTATTTCTATAAATTATAAACACTGACAAACTAAAATAACCTGCTGATGATTATTTAATCAAAATGAGAGTAAAAAACCTGATAATGTAGCCGCAGGGTTCTTCATTAACTCACTTTAAAATCAGGCAGATGAATTCCATAATTCTTTCTACCACCCTACCTGGGTAGGATTGACTCCTGCTGTCAAACACATAAAATTATAGTTATGGAATACAGGATTAGTGAGAAAACAAGAAAGCTTACAAAAAAGTGCCATTGTAATTTTCACTGTTTGGACGGTGGAGACATCTGCTCGGTCTTCATAAAACTTAAAGATAACCTTCTGATAAAGGACCCCGCACAAAAAGCCGGATGCCCGTATAAATCAAAAATTGGCAGCAAGTCTCTGTGCTGCAAGTGTCCGATACGGTATGAGTTATATCACTATTATCGTATTTAGTTCTACAGGAAGGATCTAAAGGCTTATCATGGAACAAAGAAGCCATCCAAGATTCATCGTTGAGTCCCTGGATATCAGCGGCAGGATTATGTTAGCAAATAAAGTAGAAATACTGAATATAAGTGTCGGCGGAGTTTTAGTGAAAACAGATAAGAGGCTTAATGTTGGCACTATCTATATGCTCAGACTTGAAAGCAAGGGGAAACTTTTGACCTTGCCATGCAAGGTTGTGCGGGCTGAACTCAGTGAGAGTCATAAAGATTCAATTGGTCAGAGCATTCCAATTTATTCAGCCGGGATGCAATTCACAAAGGTCTCAAATGAACAAATCAACGCTATCAATGATTTTCTGAAAGGCCATGTCATAGGGTATCAAAAACAGGAACTTAAAGCTATGGATAAGATCAGTGACCTGAGGCTCTATGTTCGATTCCTTATTAAAACACCAGAGCAAGCTACGATTCAGTGTTATGATTCGTACAAACTGAAAGATATCAGCATGGGTGGAATACGCATAGAAAGCGATTATTGTTTAAACATTGGAGAGAAACAGCTGATGGAAATAGTATTGCCCGGAGAGAAAACTGTAAAGTTTTCAGGCAAGGTTATATCCTGCTTTCTGCTGGGTGATAAAGAACCAAAGCAGTATGACATAGGCATTGAATTTCTTGATATGTCCGATCAGGACAAGGAAGTTTTTAAATCCTTTGTAAAATCAATATAACAAATTCTTTTTTGAGTTTATTGGACCACCCTTACTACTTCATCTATATTCACCCTGTCGGTTCTGAATCTATTCGCCGGTGACTCCATGTCCGGATATCCTATGGAAATTCCAAGGACAAACCTTTTTGATTCAGGGATGCCCAGGAACTTTTTTACATACTGAGCGTAATCCGTAAGAAATGCCTGCGGTACAGTTCCAAGGCCATGCGCATGAGCTGCAAGCATGAGGCTCTGCGCAAACAGGCCCATGTCGAAAACAGACCATGAAGTAAGCGATGAATCCTGGAAAAGTAACAAACCGTGCGGCGCTCCGTAGAACCGGAAGTTAGCAATCTTCGATTTTTTCCTTATTTCCGGAGAATTCAGATCTACCCCTAAAATCTCCCCTCTTTTTTTCATCAGAGCAGTAATCCTAGCATCAATGACAGGGGGCCATGATTGAGGCTCGGGAAGATCAGGACAGGGTGGTGTATTATTTTCGAGAAGCTCTGTAAGGTGTTTTGACAATGCCTCTTTTTTCTCACCTGACACAATCACAACCTCCCATGGCTGGCTGTTTTTGTATGACGGGCTACATTGCGCTGCTTCAATAACCTTCATTAAGATATTCAATGGCACAGGGGCAGGTTTGAATTTCCTTATGCTCATCCTCGTTTTAATGCATTCAATTGCATCCATAGCGTCCTCCTATAAAATTATTAGAGTTTTATATAATCCACCAATTTCCCTGATAGTTCTTCAAGCAGACTGAAGATCAGCGAGATGACAATTCCGCGATAAAGGATTAACCCTATCATGGACCATTCTATGTTCAAGATTTAGAAGATTGCATCCTATTAAACGTGCTTTTTCTGAGCAAAGCTTCGATTTCATCTCTGATGTTAACCCATATGGGATGAACTTTGCAGGTCCTGCTCAAACTGCAGCTCCTTTTATTGACAGTGCATTTGTTCAGGGCAACAGGACCCTCTATTGCTACTATAATATCATAGAGACTGATCTGTCCCGGGGTTTTCGACAGGTTAAAACCGCCATTTACGCCAACATACGAGGTTACAATGCCTGCCTTTGAAAGTCTCTGGAGAATCTTTGCGAGAAAACTCTTCGGGATATGCATCTCCCTAGATATTTCATCTACCATCACTACTTTGTCTCTCTCTGACAGATAGTAGATACACCTTATGGCATAGTCTGTCTCCCGTCTGATCTGTAACATACCCCTTACCTCTTCAATAAGATTCCTTCTCTTTCAGAATATCAGCTGTCGTGACTTTCTGTCTGAAGACCCTGTATGTCCATATCTGATAAACGATAACAACTGGGACAAAAATGGCAGCTACCACGGTCATTATTTTCAGAGTATAAGGGCTGGAGGAAGAATTAAAGATTGTTAAACTGTACTGAGGATCAATACTTGAAGGGATAAGATTGGGATACAGACCAATTATCCCTGTAAAGGTGACCATAACGACAGTTATACAGGAAGCGAAAAACGCCTTCAACATGCTTCCTTTTGATGCAAAAATCTTAATCCCGATAAGTGAGAGAACAGCGAGCACAGGAACAATCATCAGTATCATGTTGCTCATATAATTGGCATAGAGGTTCGTCGCAAACCTTGTGTAAACAAGAAATGTGATTGCTGTTATCAGGAGGAGAAACCAGGTGGTGTTGGCAAGCTTTGCTGCCCTGTCGCAGAGAGAACCTTCTGTCTTTATCGCAATCCAGAGGCTCCCATGCACTATAAAGAGCAGGACAAACAGAACACCGGTCAGAAGCCCGTAAAGATTGAGGAGAGAAAAGAGTGACCCATGATATCCATGTGCATCCATGGGTAACCCCTGGAAAATATTTCCGAATGCAACTCCGAACAATAAGGCCGGTATGAGGCTACCGATGAATATCCCCAGATCCCAACCCATTTGCCAGGCACTGCCCGTTCCCTTTGCACGGAATTCAATTGCAACTCCCCGAATGATCAAGGCAAAAAGGATAATCAACAATGCTGAATAAAG
>WSSedA1B2DRAFT_1000100_pt1 | contig 16182 bp, 16 predicted proteins | sample WetSurSiteA1Bulk_FD_9465 | JGI IMG/M metagenome (IMG submission 9465) | reverse complement strand
ATTTTTCAAAATTATCCTCCTATACCCTTTTATTTAACCATTTCTTTGGATCAATAACCGCAAACCCGTTGCTGCCATCTGAATAGACAACCTTTGAGATCTTTGCATTCAGGATCATCCGCTTGCACATCATGCATGGTTCAGAGAGACATTCACTGTGTCCGACATCGCTGCCCGATATATAAATCGTTGCACCCTTCAATTCATCGACTGATGCACGGATGATCGCATTCGCCTCTGCATGTACGCTATGGCAAAGTTCGTATCTTTCGCCATGAGGTATCTGCAGTTCTTTCCTCGTACATTTGCCGACTTCAAGGCAGTCCTTCATCCCCGCGGGAGCGCCATTATAACCGGAACTGACTATGATATTGTCTTTTGTGATGACCGCTCCATACTTCCTTCTGAGGCAGGTAGCCCTTGCAGCAACAGCTTTTGCAATATTAATGAAATATTCGTCCCAGCCAGGGCGTAGTCTTTTCGTTTTTTTCATGCTCATTATAATAGCTTACAGAGTGACAGGGTGACAAGCTTTGATCAGAATATTCTCTTAAAAGAAAAATTCAAAGTGAAATCAGGCGCTCCGGAGGTGTTTGGATCCTCAGTCAAAGAAAACTCAAAATTGTTATTCCCTGAAGAGTATCTTCCTCCAAGGGAAAGAAGTACAGCCAACCTGTCAACTGAAGAAATATCTATTTTTGGCAAAGGAGAGCCCTGGACAAACACCTGTCCGATAAGGCTGATATTTTTCCAAAAAGAAGCCTCAATGGCTGCTCCGCCGTAAAAAAACTCTCTGAGGTTTATTTCCTCATGCCCTCTCAAATTGCCGGGAAATACCGCGCCGATATTCAGATAAGATTTAAAGTATTCACTAAGCCTTTTATCCATCAGTAAAGCGATTCCTGCATCAATGCTGCCGTTCCCATATCCTGTATTAGCATCTCCTGTCGGTAGCTCGATATCACCTTTAATGCTTATAGCAGGGTCGCTGTTCAGCAGAGGTCTTTTTAAAGTTAATCTTATATCGCCAATACCGATATGACCGTTTTCCCCTTTCACGACGAGCTTTCCTTTTCTTTTCACTTCATAGAGAAACTCATTATCCGGCCTGTTGCTTCTTCCATAATCAGGAAAGCCGAATGCATCGTGATAGCTATTTAAAAAGCCATCCATAAAACCTGAACTGAAACTGAGTATTGGTAATTCAATCCCGAGCTCAATAAAATCCCCAATGTTTTTTCTGAACCTGAGATCAAGCTCCGTGATCTCCATATCAATCCCTATATCCCATTCCGAAGAGCTCTCGACAAGGTTGATGCTTGAATATGAAAGACTGGCAGAAAACGAATCCTCAATGGATGCTGACTCTAAATAAGGAGTATTGATATAAAGGAATAAAGGAAACTGGTTTCTTATCTGCAAAGGACCATCAAATCCATATGATGCTGAAGAACGAAAAGAAAGAACGAACAGTACGAAAAGAATTATGATAATTTTCTTCATTACGGGATTAAATTATCAAAGGAAAACCCTGAAGTCAATCGCAAAAAATAAAATCGCAAAAATAAAATTGGCGTCCCTTTATTGATGAATTTAGAACCTGGTTGATACAGAAAGCTGCTTAATCGCACATTTTCCACTACAGAACTATTATAAACTAAGGTTTTGTGGTGGAAAACCAATTACTTCACATGAAACTCGAATCACTTTCTGGGTCTTCTTGCTGAGCTTTAATGTTTCAACTACTGCCTTCAATCTGTCAGGATTAATCTGACGGGCAATGATGGAACACTGCTCAAGATCTTTATCCTTCTTGCTTTCACCTCGTCTTCTCTGTGACGTAATCATTTTATGGACAAAGTAGGCTTCAGGGATCGGTGCCCTCAACTCGAAATCTTCAAAGTCAGCAATCAAAGGGAAGCTGAGAAGGAGATCAACAAAAGGGAGGGGAGAAGCAGTAATATTCCACTGCCTGACTGACACAATCTCTTCGTCCCTCCCGCCTTTCCTGTGGATGACAAATTCGATAGTGAAATTTTCACGGGTAAAACTGCGAATACCAGATTGCATGATGACAAGGAGGTAGCCCAGATCAGTGATAAGTTTTTCAATATTCACTTTCTTATCCCTATCCGGATGAATGAACTTTACTGCAAAATCAATGTCCAGTGTCCGAAGCGTATAGTTTATGCCAAACACTTCCTGATACAAAGGCATAACCCAGCTACCGATAAGCATGGACTCTTCAAAGAAACCTACCGAGCCAAGTGCCCGTAAAAGATCCCGAACTTACGACGGGAAGATATCTTTATTCTTAACCGTGATGCGCATGTGCTCGACCTTTACCAGCCTTCATGATCTTGTTTAGATAAGCAATCTTCCTCTTATAGGACTGTATTTCCTTCTCGTATTTTTTCCTCAGTTCAAGTTTATTCAATATATCCTGCAATCCCTTTTTTACAATATGCTTGTTGACGATTTTCTCACCTTCACGGTACTTGAGGTAGTAGTAGGAATATACCTTGTCCTTATACCGCTTCCTGCGTTCATTTATCACACCTTTCGGAAAATTGGAGACAGCTTTCTCAAGTCCGTCAATCATCTCCTGACAGCGCTTTAATTCATCCTGGAGCATTCCGTTGATGACCTTATCTTTTTCCACCACTTTCATGCTTATATTATCTATTCTGTGGTGGAAAAAGGCAAGCCCAATTTCTAAATTGGAGATTCTGAATTAGGGCTGATTTATGATATGCTCTTTTTAGATGAGTTTTACGGGGGTGTGTAATACCAGCTAATAAGGAAGCATTGTCTTATGATGATTGTGTTAAAGGGATACAGGCTCTCAAGCCCGAAGAGCAGAAAGCTGCTGAACTCAGAGCAAAGTATTCCATAATGACACCTGATGCGATACAGATCGCATGGTGCAAATAACTTTCTAACAAACGATCCTGTACCGCAAAAGATCGAGGGCAAGGTGTTTTAAACAACAGAAGGACAATCGTAAAGAACATATCGGGTTGTGATAGAATATCTAATTCTTACGTTTAAGATTTCATGAAAAGAATTATTTATTATTGAACGATGATAAAGATCCGAAAAAAATCCAGAAAGAAACCTGTCAGATTAAAAGTATCAAGAACACACAAGCCGGATGACCTTTCTCTTGAGGAATGGCAGAGGGTTCTCAGAAAGCAATACGGCGAACAGCAGAAATTCAGGATCAAGAATACGGGCGATCATCCGGTATTTTCCGATTTTCTGCTCACGAATCCGGAATCCGGCAGGACATACAAAATAGCCATACGCGGGGATGCCCCCGGAAATAATCATTGCTCATGCCCTGATTACAGCATTAACAATCTTGGCACATGTAAACATATCGAGTATGTCCTTTTTCAATTAAAAAAGAAAAGAGGCGGTAAAAAGGCTTTTAAGGAGGAGTTCATCCCCTACTATTCCGAGATATTCCTGAGCTATGGACTAAGGAGAGAAGTGAGGTTCAAGCCCGGCAAAGATGCGCCGCCGGAATTCCTTTCCATAGTGGACAGATGTTTCGACTCACGGGGCGTACTTAAAGAAAAGCACATCCTTGATTTTCATCAATTCCTCGGTAAGATACCGCGAAATAACGGACATGAGGTCCGCTGTTATGATGATGTAATGATTTATATTGCGGAGCATCAGGATGCCGAACACCGCCGTAGTATCATCGAATCCCAATTCGGGAAGGGCATAAACAGCCCGATTTTCAAGGGAATACTGAAGGCAGAATTGTATCCGTATCAAAAGGAAGGCGCTTTGTTTGCAGCACGCGCAGGGCGCTCCCTTATCGGAGACGACATGGGTCTGGGCAAAACGATACAGGCTCTTGCCGCAACCGAACTGATGTCCCGGCTGTTCGATATCCAAAAGGTCCTGATCGTTTCTCCTACCTCTCTGAAATATCAGTGGAAGTCTGAAATAGAAAAATTCAGCAAAAGGCAAGCTACGGTAATAGAGGGCTTCAACCGGCAGAGAAAGCTCCAGTACCGTGAAGGGTCTTTCTATAAGCTTGTCAATTATGAACTTATTTTCAGGGATATGGACATGATAAGGGAATGGTCTCCCGACCTCATTATCCTCGATGAGGCCCAGAGGATAAAGAACTGGAACACCCGCACCGCAAAAAGTGTAAAACAACTGGAATCAACCTTTGCGATTGTGCTTACAGGTACTCCGATAGAAAACAGGATTGAAGAACTGCATTCCATCATGGAATTCATAGACAAACACCGCCTCGGCCCCTTATACCGCTTTCTGCATCACCACAGGATCACGGACGACGGCGGAAAGGTTATAGGCTATGCAAACCTCCAATCCGTCAGGGAGTCCTTAAGGGACGTCATGATACGCAGGGTGAAGAAAGACGTGCTTCATCAACTCCCGGATAGAATAGATAATAATTTCTTTGTACCGATGACAGTGGAGCAGAGTGTCATTCATAGCGAGAATTACGATATCGTAGTGAAGATAGTCGCCAAGTGGAGACGCTATAAATTCCTGAGCGAGGCTGATAACCTCCGGCTGCGGATAGCCTTGAACAATATGCGGATGGTGTCCGACAATACTTACCTTGTCGACAAGAAGACTATTCACGGACCAAAGGTGGAAGAACTTGAGGTGATCTTGAGAGAAATAGTGGTTGAAGGCAGAGAAAAGGTCGTTGTTTTCAGCCAGTGGCTCAGGATGGGGGAGCTTATAGAGGAAGTCCTTCAGAGGAATAAGATCGGATATGTCTTCCTGAACGGAAGTGTCCCATCGAGGCAGAGAAAAGATCTGATTAAAAAATTCAGGGAAGACCCTTCCTGTAAGGTTTTCCTGTCTACAGACGCAGGGGGCGTCGGTCTGAACCTCCAGAGCGGCTCTGTAGTGATAAATGTGGATATCCCCTGGAACCCTGCCGTTCTTGAACAGCGCATAGGACGGGTGCACAGGCTCGGACAGCGCAAGACTGTCCGTGTCATGAATTTTATTACCTCTTCTTCCATTGAAGAGAAGATACTCGACCTTCTCAAATTCAAGAGATCGTTATTCTCAGGAGTGCTTGATAAGGACGGGGAAGATATTGTTATGCTCGGCGAATCCCAGATGAAGAAATTCATGCATTCGGTCGAAGCAGTTACTGAAACTCTGGAAAAAACAGACCCTGCTGTTGAAAAACAGAAGAAAAGAGAAGAGGAACTGGACGATAAAGCAGCAGATATTAGTGAACTCATTGAAGAGCAAGCAGGCGAAAGAACAGCCGATGATAAAGGCAGAGAGGCCGATCCGCTTATTGCTATCCTGCAGGCAGGCACCCGCTTTTTGACAAACCTCAGCGATATGATATCAAAGCCGGCAACATCACAGGAGGGACAGCCTTTAGAAAAACGCATGAACGAAATGATCGGCAGGGATGAATCAACAGGCAAAGCCTATCTTAAAATACCCCTGCCGGAAACCGGCGTGATACAAAATATATTTTCGGCTTTGGGCGAATTGTTGTCGAATGCCGCACAATCAAATCAGGGAGGAAAGTGAATTCCTGAATTAAGCTATCTTACATACGCAACCTTTGAATAAAATTGGCGTCCCCAACGGGATTTGAACCCGTGTTACTGCCTTGAAAGGGCAATGTCCTAGGCCGGGCTAGACGATGGGGACGCTCTGGTGAGCCGCGTTGGATTCGAACCAACGACCCACGCCTTAAAAGGGCGTTGCTCTACCAACTGAGCTAGCGGCCCAAAGGTGATAAATAATTTAACTTTTTTATGGTTTTCTTGTCAAATTTTCTATCTTGTATAAGTGCACATAACAACAAGAATATAGTTTTTTCGCTCATTCTCATTCCCAAATTTTTCGGGAACTCCGAGGTTTTTGCCTCTTTATTAATTGTTATAAATTATTTGACTATTGTGGCAAAAAAATCCGCTCAAATACTATATCCTCGTTGCTTTGAAGAAAACCCTCTAAATATGTTTTTTCGTATTCGGGAGTAGCCCGCCTGCGATGATAATCTCTTTTTCCCTGTCGTTCAACTGCGAAGAGACTTCGAATGTATAATTCTTTGTTTTATTGTAGATGCTGTAGGACTGATTACCTGTCAATGTGTATTTAACACCCTGAAAAACCAGCCTGTCGCCTTTCTCAACTTTCTTATAATCTTCAGCATTCCTGAAGAGCAAAGGCAAGATACCAAAGTTGATCAGGTTTGAACGATGAATACGGGCGAAAGACCTCGCAATGACTGCCTGTATTCCGAGGAACATCGGTGCGATCGCAGCATGTTCCCTAGATGAACCCTGTCCGTAATTCTCACCACCGACTATGATTCCTCCTCCTGCAGATTTTGCCTCCTGTGCACGCTTGCTGAATGAGCTGTCGATATTGGTGAAAACAAATTCGGAGATTGCAGGGATATTGGAACGATAGGGAAGAATTGCAGAACCGGCAGGCATGATATCGTCTGTCGTTATATTGTCCCCGAGCTTTAAGAGGACTTCTGCCTCGATCATGTCCTTTAAGGGATCTTTCACGGATATCTCCTTGATATTCGGTCCTTTGATAACTGTAATATCTGAGGTGTCATCTTTCGGAGGGATGATGAAATCCCTGTTTATCAGATACTTTTTGGGCTCTTTAAAACTCTTGATCTGCAAACCTGATTCACGGGGATCTGTAATCTTTCCTTTCACTCCAAATACTGCACATGATACGGGGCTTGCAAGATAGACAGACGCGTCTTTTGTGCCGCTTCTGCCCTTGAAATTTCTGTTATATGAACGTACGGAAACCTGGCCGCTGCCCGGTGCTCCACCCATGCCGATGCAAGGACCACATGATGATTCGAGCATTCTTGCGCCGGCAGCTATCATATCTGCAGTGAGCCCCTCTCTTGCGATCATTTCATAAACCTGCTTTGATCCGGGATTTATCAGAAGGTTTACATCCTGAGCAACTGGGTTGCCTTTCAATATTAAAGCAACAGTCTTCATTGCCTGATAAGAGGAATTTGTACAACTTCCGATACAGACCTGGTCAACCTTTGTACCGGCAAGGCTTCTGACTGTTACGACATTATCAGGGCTGTGAGGCTGAGCGATCATCGGTTCAACCATGCTGAGGTCTATTCCAATCGTTTCATCATACCTGGCACCCTTATCAGCCATGATTTCGACCCATTCGGCTTCCCTTCCTACTGCAGCAAGATATGCCTTTGTCCTTTTGTCACTCGGGAATATGGATGTTGTAGCACCGAGTTCAGCGCCCATGTTGGTAATGGTTGCCCTCTCAGGAACGTTCAGATCATTTACACCGGAACCGCCATATTCGAATATCTTTCCAACACCACCTTTGACAGTAAGCCTTCTCAGAATTTCGAGGATCACATCCATGGCAGTTACCCAGGGACGTTGGAGTTTTCCTGTCAACTTGATCTTAACGAACTTTGGCATGGTTACTTCAAATGGAGCACCTCCCATGACCGTAGCAGCATCCAGGCCGCCAACACCGATAGCGATCATGCCCATGCCGCCTCCTGTAGGGGTATGGCTGTCAGTGCCGAGACAGATCTTTCCGGGAGCAGCAAACTGTTCAAGATGAACCTGATGGCAGATGCCATTGCCAGGTCTTGAAAAAAAAGCTCCATATTTAGCGGCAACGGTTTGAAGGAACAGGTGATCGTCCGGATTCATATAATTCTGCTGGAGCATGTTATGGTCTACGTATGAGACAGCAAGGGGAACTTTGAGCCTCTCAATCCCTATCGCTTCAAACTGCAGCCAGGCCATTGTACCTGTTGCATCCTGTGTGTATACCTGATCGACCTTTAATCCGACAGGGCTATCTGGCTTTAATTCACCGTAAACCTTATGTGCTTCAAAGATCTTTTCTACGATATTTCTTCCCAACGTGACCTCCCAAATGAATTGTTGAAATATATATAAAAATTTAACATAGATAATCATATGAAATCCAAGTGACTTTTCCCCCCTCTCTTGAGGAAAAAGCAAAATATGTATAAAATAGAGCAAAAAATCTACTTATGGAGATCCTCTATGCATTTTTTTAAATATCGGTCAGGTGAGTTATTTGCAGAAGATATTCCTGTAAGAAAGCTTGCCGAAAAATATGGGACACCGTTATATATTTACAGTTACAACACCCTTCTCAGACATTTCAAGGCATATGACGATGCCTTTAATGGTTATCAACACATCATCTGTTTTGCAGTAAAATCCAATTCAAATGCAGCCATCCTCAGATTATTTGCAAAGAATGGCGGAGGTGCTGACATTGTTTCAGGAGGCGAACTCTTCATATCCTTACAAGCAGGCGTGCCCTCTAAGAAGATCGTCTATGCCGGCGTTGGAAAAACAGAGGATGAGATACGATTTGCTTTGAAATCAAAGATTCTAATGTTCAATGTTGAGTCTGAGAACGAACTTAGGGAGATCGACAGGGTTGCCGGAAAGATGAAGACCAAAGCTCCAATTGCCTTAAGGATTAATCCTGACATTGATCCCGGGACGCACCCTTATATCACAACTGGCTTGAAAAAATATAAGTTCGGGATACCGATAGAAGATGCCCTGGAATATTACAAACTTGCATCCAAGCTGAAGAATATAGATGTTATCGGGGTACACAAACACATAGGATCGCAGATAACCAAAGTTGCTCCTTTTGTCGATGCCTTAAAGAGGGTCTTGATCCTTGATCCTCATCGATGAACTTCGTGCTCAGGGGGTTGAAATAAAGTATCTCGATGCCGGAGGGGGTCTTGGTATTTCATATAAGGATGAAGAGCCGCCGGTTCCAAAAGACCTCGCAAAGAATCTCATCCCTTTACTTGAAGGCAGGAAATTGACTTTGATTATGGAGCCTGGCAGGTCCATTGTAGGCAATGCAGGGATACTTGTTACAAAAACCCTCTATCTCAAGAAGGGGGAGGACAAGGAATTTGTTATTGTGGATGCAGGGATGAATGACCTGATCAGACCATCACTATATGAAGCGTATCATCATATAGTCCCGGTTATCAGGAATAAGAGGGATAGGGTCATCAGTGATGTGGTCGGCCCTATTTGCGAATCAGGAGATTTCCTTGCAAGGGAGAGAGAACTGAACAGGTTAAAACAGGGAGAGTATCTTGCTGTTATGAGTGCCGGTGCATATGGATTTTCCATGAGCTCAAACTATAACAGCAGGCCAAGGGCTGCCGAGGTATTGGTTAAGGGTGAAAAGCATTTTTTGATACGGGAACGTCAGACATATGCTGATTTAACAAGAGATGAGCATCTCCCGGCATTCTTAAAATGAAAATACATTTCACAAAGATGCATGGTATCGGCAATGACTTTGTACTTATAAATTGCATTGATGAGGTCTGTCCGTCAGACACGGGAACTTTTAGCAGGAGATTATGTGACAGGCGATTTGGGATAGGAGCTGATCAACTGCTATTCCTTCATCCATCTGATAAAGCAGATTTTAAGATGAGGATATTGAACGCTGATGGAAGTGAAGTGGAAATGTGCGGCAACGGAATACGTTGTCTTGCTAAATACATATGGGACAGGAATCTCTCTGATAAAGAGATCCTGAATATTGAAACTATCGCAGGCATAATCAGGCCGGAAAAAGCAGGAGATCTGGTCAGGGTTGATATGGGTCAGCCGATCTTTGAGCCGGAGAGAATACCGATCAATATTAGTTCGACGTTCAAGGTTCAAAGTTCAAAGGAAAAAAGTTCAAATCTGATAATCGATTATCCTCTTCAAATAGCTGATAAGGAGTTTAAAATTACCTGTGTTTCCATGGGCAATCCCCATGCAATTATTGTTGTTGACGATGTTGACAGTTTCCCTGTAACATATTACGGCCCTATGATAGAAAAGCATTCATTGTTTCCCAAAAAGACCAATGTGGAGTTCATAGAGGTTTCAGCCAGCGATGAGATAAGAATGCGCGTTTGGGAAAGGGGTTCTGGTGAAACAATGGCATGCGGCACCGGAGCGTCAGCAGTTGCAGTCGCATCAAATATCAAAGGGCTTAGCAACAGAAATGTCACAGTTCATCTTCTTGGAGGGGATCTTCTGATAGAGTGGGCTGTGAATAACCATGTGTATATGACGGGTCCTGCTGTAGAGGTTTTTGAAGGTATTATCGCTAACTGAGGAAAGATCATGTTTATAAAAGGCAATTTGCGTGAACATGAGAGAAAACCATTTATCACACCGCTAAAATATTCCGTATCTGTTCTAAATATGCAGGAACTGAAGAAGGTGCATAATGTTGCTGTTTCAGTTGATATAAGTAACGAAGGGCTTGGAATAATAACAGATTTCCCCATTCAGCAGGGACATGTCCTGACCTTTGAAGATGATAAGCAAATAAGCAACGGGTTTTTTAAGAAGGCTGCTATTGTGAGATGGACAGGAAAAATTCATAGTCAATATCGGGCAGGGTTGAAGTTTGTATGAACCCTAAAAAAAGGAGGCAGCTATGTTTAAAGGGTCAATAGTCGCAATCGTTACACCTTTTAAAAAGGGGAAGGTCGATGAAAAGGCCTACGGGGACCTCATTGAATGGCATATAGCGCAGGGAACCAATGCCATCGTTCCGTGCGGCACTACCGGTGAATCTTCAACACTCGACTATAAAGAACATTTCAGGGTTATTGATATCGCGGTAAAAACTGTCAACAAACGGGTTCCTGTCATTGCGGGAACCGGAGCGAATTCTACTGATGAAACCGTCGAGATAACCAAACACGCGAAGAAATCCGGTGCAGATGCAGCGTTGCTTGTTACTCCGTATTACAATAAGCCGACTCAGGAGGGCCTTTACAGGCACTATAAAACAATTGCTGAAAAGGTCGATATCCCGATTGTTTTATATAATGTACCCGGGCGTACTGCGGTAAACATGCTTCCGGCTACGGTTGCACGCCTTGCAGAGATTAAAAACATTGTAGCCATAAAAGAGGCGACTGGTGATATGAAACAGGTGAGCGAGGTAATAAGACTCTGTGGAAACAGAATAACGGTTATCTCCGGTGACGATTTTACTACGCTCACTCTAATGGCTCTTGGCGGGAAGGGAGTTATTTCCGTAACCGCAAACGTTATGCCGAAAGAAGTATCTAAGATGTGTTCCCTGATGCTGAAAGGGCAGTACGACAAGGCACGGGAGGTGCATTATAAGCTTGAACCTCTCAATGCAGCGATGTTCATCGAGACGAACCCGATCCCTGCAAAAACAGCACTTGCCATGATGGGGAAGATACAGGAAGAGTTCAGGCTTCCGCTCTGCGAAATGGCTCCTGCGAATAAAGAGAAGCTGAAGAAGGTTCTGGCTGATCTGAAGCTCGTTTAATATTTAATAAATAATGAGGGGCTATAGTATTTTCGCTCATTCTCGTCCTTAGACAAGCTCAGGACTCCGAGGAAAATTCTTTCTTAGAAAGAATTTAAATCCGCTCAAATACTATAGCCCCTCGTTTTTATCGAAACTAAAGGTGTTTCCTGATAATCTCCAGATTCAGGCTTTTCACAAGACCTCTCTCGATCGTTCTGCTTTCTAAATCTTTCAGATAGGGGAATATTCCTATAACCGGAACAGGGCTGAGCCTTCTGATAATCTCAGGATTCGTATTCTCAGCAAGTGTACCTTCAGAAGTCCGGGTATAGTTGATAATTATACCTGCGACATCAAGCCCGTTGTTGATCGCGCAGTTTACTGTCAGCATCGTATGGTTAATGGTGCCGAGGCCTGGTTTGGAAACAACTATTATTGGCAGTCCGAAATCTTTTGCAAGGTCAATTACTAAATGTCCTATTTTTATCGGGACGAGCAGACCACCGATCCCTTCGACAATAATAACATCGTATCTGTTTGAAAGCTCCTTATATGCTGTTTTGATCTTAGCAAGATCAATGGGCTTATCTTCGATTTCGGAAGCGGGCAATGGTGCCAGTGGATTCTCGAAGCGAATAGGAGTTATGAGATCGATGGACTCATCCGTCCCGGTTGTCTCTCTGAGGAAGGTTCCGTCAGCCGGTATAAGTGAATCATTTCCATCCCTGTTTTCTTTTCGTTTACAGCCTGTCTCTATGGGTTTCATGCCGCATGCCTTAAATCCAAGAATATGGGCAGCCTTAATCAATGCCCCAGTGATAATTGTTTTGCCAACTCCTGTGTCAGTGCCTGTTACAAAGAAACCTTTTGCCATTTCTGAACTCCATGCTCTATGCTTTTTTGAGTGCTTCAATCAATCTCTCGATATCTTCATCTGTATGTGTTGCAGTCACATTTATCCGTATCCTCGATTCCTTCACTGTAGGCGGTCTTATAGCCGGTGCGACAATGCCATTTTCAAAAAGGTGGTTTGAAATTTGCAAGGTATTTCCAACACTCCCTGTTTTTATCGGTATTATGGGAGTTTCACTGCCCATGATGTCATACCCTGTTTGCCGGATGCCGTTAGCTAACTTTTCTCTGTTGGCCCAGAGTTTTTTTATCAATACAGGATCATTTTCTATTGCTTCCAATGCTGCCATTGATGCGGCAATTACGCATGAGGGCAAGGCTGTTGAGTACATGAAGCTTCGTGCATTATTCAATGTCCACCGGACGACATCAGAACTTCCGGCAAGAAATGCGCCGAATGAACCAAGGGCTTTTGAAAATGTGCCCATCTGGATAATCCACGGCTCAGGGTCTATGGCAAAGTGAGCAAGGGAACCCTTGCCGTTTCCAATGACTCCTGTTGCATGGGCATCATCTATATACAGGAAAGTATCGTATTTTATGCAGATGCTATACATCTCTTTTAATCGAGCAATATCTCCATCCATGCTAAAGACTGAATCAGTTATAATGATCTTCTTTTTTATACGCTCCTTTTTTAGAAGTTTTTCGATGTGTGATAAGTCCTTATGCCTGAATATTATTGTCTTTGCCCTGCTTAACCTGCATCCGTCTATAATGCTTGCATGATTGAACTCATCACTAAACAATATTGTATCTTCATCAGCAATAGCAGGTATGATCCCGGTGTTTGCCGCGTAACCNGAGTTGAATACAAGGGCGGATTCTGTGCCTTTGAATGANGCAAGCTTTTCTTCGAGTTCCCTGTGCAGAATGCTTCCTCCATACAGGAGCCTCGAAGCACCGGCGCCAAAGCCATATTCATCGAGCGTTTNTTTGACTTTATNAATTATATGGGAATGGTTNNCAAGACCGAGATAGTCATTNGAGGAGAAATTAATATATTCCTTNCCATTNAATATAATCCTTGANCCCTGTGGGGATTCCCGGTCTTTCANATCTCTNNGNAGNTTTTNCCGTTTTAAGANATNGATTTTTNCNGAAAACATAGGCATATTGTAACACGATAATNATNGAGATATTNTTCTGCTACCTCATGGATGTATAAGGCTGAATCTGAAAATTCAAACCCCCCATTTAAAAAATACAAAAAAAACTTGACAATTTTTTTTGGCCTGTGGTATGCTGACTTCGCTTTTCTAAACTACTCAATGGAAGGTGAAAGATGTTAGATATTCAACCTATTTGGTTTATAGTCTTGGCCATTCAATTTATTGCTTTAATCTTCATTCTAAACGCCATACTTTTCAGCCCCCTCATGAAAATATTCAAGCAACGGGATGACACTGTTAAGGGAGCCCTTGATGCTGCCAAGGAAATGACCGAGAAAAGGGAAGAAGGTATCGTAAAAATGAATCGCGAACTTGCCGAAGCCAGAACCAAGGCAAAGGAAATCTTCGAAGCCCTCAAGGCGGAAGGAGTTGGCAAGCAAAAAGAGGTTCTCTCTTCTACTGAAGCAGCTGCTGTGGCAACACTTGAGAAGGCAAGGACAGAGATTAAGGCAGAGGCTGAAAAGGCAAGGCAGGCATTAAGGGCCGATGTCGATAAGTTCTCTGACGAAATCGTAAGAAAGCTGGTGAAGGTATGAGAAATAAAAAACAGAAATCAGAAGTCAGCGTTCAGAAATTCAGGAAACTGATCTTCCCGTTGTTCATTTTCAGTATCGCCTTTGCTTCATATGCATTTGGCAGTGGCGGAGGGGAAGAGGGTGAACATGGTTCGATATTGAGAGATTACATGTGGAAGATTTTTAATTTCGCGATCCTGATAATTGTCCTCTTTAAATTTGCCAGGAAACCGCTCCAGAATTTTCTCCAGAAAAGGACTGAATTAATAGAAAAGACTCTCAATGAAGCCAGGGAAGCAAAAGAGGCTGCTACAAAGGCTTTAAAGGAAGTGGAAGAGAGACTTAAGCTAAAAGATTCTGAATTGGAGGCAATCCTGAGTGCAGCGAAAAAATCCGGAGAACACGAACGGAACAACATCATTGAAGAAAGCGCGAGACTGAAAGAAAAGATATTGGAACAGGCAAAAACAAATATAGAGTTTGAACTGAAACATGCAAAAGAGGCTATTAAGGCTGAGGCTGTTGAGCTGGCTATGGAACTTGCCGAGAAAAAGCTTAAGGATAAATTAACAAAGGATGAGCAGGAAAAGCTCCTTGACGACTCACTGGTGAAGATAGGAGGCAAAGGTTGAAAAAGGTAAAGGAAGCAAACAGATACGCAAAGGCACTGCTGAGAAACGTTGGAATGGAAAACGCACCTCAGGCACTTACTGAACTCGTTTCTGTTAATGACCTCATGGTCAGAAGCAGGGCGTTCAAGAGTCTGCTGGTTAATCCGGGTTTTACAACTGACGAGAGGGTGAAGGTTATAAAATCGCTTGCAGAAAAATTGAAATTTTCTGACAATACAGTGAAATTTATCCTGCACCTTACTAATGTAAATGTAATAGCAGCGCTTCCTGATATTATCAGGATAGCTACCAATCTCTATCTCGAAAAGAAAAAGAAGGCTAAGGCAGTTGTGATGACTCCAATACAGGTAAGCATGGATCGTGAGACTGCGCTGAAAGCATCCCTGAAAAAACTTACAGACAGGGATGTGGATATTGAATATGTGATAGACCCTTCCCTCCTTGGTGGTATTCTCATCAAGATCGGAAGCACAATGTATGACACAAGCATAAAAGGCCAGTTAAGGCTTTTAAAAGATGAGCTTATAAAGGGGTGATATTATGGCAGAGATTAAAACAGAAGAAATAAGTGAACTTTTAAAGAAGCAGATCACAGACTTTGANAAGAAGGTTGATGTAAGTGAGATCGGATCCGTCACATATATCGGTGANGGTGTCGCAAAAGTCTATGGCCTTGACAATTGTATGGCNATGGANNTNCTTGAGTTTCCGAATGGTGTTTTCGGTATGGCCCTGAACCTTGAAGATGAATCAGTTGGTGCGGTTCTNTTTGGTGAGGANAAGCTTGTTAAAGAAGGCGATATCGTTAAACGCACNGGAAAGGTTATGGAAGTNCCGGTTGGNGAAGAACTCAGAGGAAGAGTTGTTAATGGTATCGGTCAGCCGATAGATGGAAAAGGCCCGCTTAATACCAAGCAGACAAGAAGGGTCGAAGTNGTTGCCCCTGGTATCATCAAGAGGAAGCCTGTNCATGAACCGCTCCAGACAGGAGTCAAGGCAGTGGACGCCATGATCCCGATCGGAAGAGGTCAGAGAGAGCTTGTTATCGGTGACCGTCAGATCGGAAAAACAGCCATTCTTATTGATACCATCATCAATCAAAAAGGCGGTGATGTTACCTGCATATATGTTGCAATCGGACAGCGCAGACCGGCGGTTGTCAATACCGTCAAGAAACTCGAGGAAATGGGCGCATTAGAGCATACAATAGTTGTTGTTGCAACAGCGAGTGAGCCTGCGCCTATGCAGTATATAGCCCCATACGTTGGTTGTACAATGGGTGAGTATTTCAGGGATAACGGCAAGCATGCCTTTATCGCCTATGATGACCTTACCAAACAGGCACAGGCATACAGACAGCTTTCCCTGATCCTGAGGCGTCCTCCTTCACGTGAGGCGTATCCCGGTGACGTTTTCTACCTCCATTCAAGGCTCCTCGAAAGAGCAGCAAAGATGAGTGATGCAATGGGCGCCGGATCCCTTACAGCTATTCCGGTTATCGAGACACAGGCTGGTGACGTTTCCGGTTTTATCCCGACAAACGTTATTTCTATCACAGACGGTCAGATC
>WSSedA1B2DRAFT_1000098_pt1 | contig 16290 bp, 26 predicted proteins | sample WetSurSiteA1Bulk_FD_9465 | JGI IMG/M metagenome (IMG submission 9465) | reverse complement strand
CTTATATTTGTTTATTCGCAAATCGTCCTCTAAGGCAAGACACCTCGCTTATGAAGGGTGTACGCACCACGCCGCCATCTATTTTGTTAATGTACTATAGAAGAACAAATACTCATTGCCAAAAGCAAAACCACAACAACAATTACAATTGGATAACAACCGCCACAGCCGCCGCTATTTTGATTTTCTTCTTCATTTATATCCATAAACAAGAGAAAAGGCAACAAGTATTTGTTCTTCATATTCTATATTATACCACACTTTTCTCATTTTGTCAAGAGGCAGTTTTTTTACTCAACTGCAAATTCACGCCATCAACGGTAGATTTGTAGGTCTTTCCATCAGAACCTCTAAGCAAAACGGGATATTTGGGTTTCTTTGGGTCAACATCATAAATAACATAGGTAACACCCTTGTAATCGGTATATGAGTCACCGATGTTAGCTTTTAGACCATATACACTTTTATAAAGTTCGAAAAATTTTGTATCAACTTTCTTTTCCCCGTTTGCATTAACTTTTGTGCAAGTCATTTTTCCATGAAAACTATCCTCGCCGTAACTAATGGCTCCTAATTCTATTTTCACCCCGTACTTGTTTTCGAGTGATTCTACTGCACTTTCAAAGTCCTTGCGAAAAATTTTTAGTTCGTTTCTTGTAATCATTGTTTGTTCTCTCCTTATTAGAGCATAGCTCAATTCAGTATAATATAATTATACCACATAATTAGAGATTTGTCAAGTGCCAGTTTCTTTTTCCTTTTTTTTATTGTCTGTATTATAAAAACCTTCGCCTTTAAATATTACATTAATATCTTTATTAATCAATTTTGTCATATCAGTACCCCCGCAATTAGGACAAACAATTTCTCTATTTTTAATAGACGCATAACTCCTGTATACGAAGAATGTTTCATGGCAAGTTTCACACCTATAATTATATTCTGGCATTATGTATCTCCGGTACGCTTAATAGTGCTTATAAATTCCCTTAGTTTTTTCTCTGTTAAATCATCTTCGGTATTATAATCCGCATCCTTAAATCCAGCAAAATTATACAAAAGCTGTCCTAAACGCAAGTCGGGGTCTCTGCGCCAAATAACAGCAATTAGATTTAAAATTCTATCGATTCTTTGTGGGTCACGCATATTTTTTTCCCCTCCTTATAATTTCTTCATTGCTTAAATAAATTACATCTTTAAAAACTTCTTTTCTTCTCCGCTTTGGGATATCAAAATGTCTTATTCGACCATAATGAAGATAACATTTATTAATATTATGTTTTTTTGCCCACCTATCGAGAGCATCCCAATCTTGGCAATAGACACGAACACCATCAGAATATACCATTATATACTTTCTCTATACATTTCAATTTTTCTAATTCTGGTTACAGCTTCCTTTTTTGAAATAAGATATTCTGTTCCTAAAGGTTCATTGCTATCCTTCCAAAAAGGTTCTCCCCACTCAGAATGAAATCTTTGCCATTTGTTGCAAACTAAACAATGACGATAAATTCTTTCTACTGTATATTTCGATGGATTTGCACCAAAATACACATCCCAAAGTTGTTCCCATTTATGAATATGCATTATAAACTCCTCGTTTTAATATCTCCATATTTTTTCACCGTCTATCCATCTAAAGCCAATCCAACCTTGAACATCTCCATAATACATTTCTGTCCATGTAGCATGTTTTAACCAACGAAGTTCATCGAAACCCATATCGTTTAATAAAATCTTTGGAAAGAAAAGAAAAGCTGTTTTAAGGCGTTTTGCACCCATTTCAGGTTCTTTTGTAAAACGACTGACTAATAATCGTATACCAGTAATATCAATAATTATATCAAAGAAAACATAAACAAGAGAAATAAATTCCTTCATTTTATCTGAGCGTTTACTTTATAAAGCCCCCGCCGGGTGCACCACATTGTATACAATTTGAATTAGTGATTATATTATGACTATTACAAAACCCACAACGCACAATTACGGGTTGTTCATACATCATTTTCCACAAGTGTTCTACCATACTTCCTAACGTAATATTTTTAGTAGAATGTTCGCTCATATCAGAAAACATCATTAAATCGTCTTCTGCTATTTCGACAGCATTAGGTAACTGAGATAGTGTCATATTTTTCATTTTATAAATTCTCCAAAGGTGCACCACATTTTATACAAGATAAACTAGTAATTACGTTAGGACTTCTACAGTGGTCACAGCGTACAATAACAGGTCTTTCATATGAACCGTTTGCCTCTAACGCTCGTGCTCTTATTTGTAAACGAGACATTTCTTCTCGAATAGGTTGAACAATATTAAAAACCGCATTTTCGGATGCTCTATGCATGTCAAATTGTGCTTGTACCCGGTCTTTTTTTGTTTGATTAATTAACGCCCAAATTCCCGGCACTATAGCGATTGTTGCAATAACAAGCGAAACGAGAAGTGAATTTTCCATTTTATCTCCTTTTATGGAAATTCTAATATGGCTTCAAATTCTCCGCCTACAGGATAAGGGTCATCTATGAGTTTTTCATATAGTGGTAATGTTACTTCTTTTACCTTTATATAAGAACTTTGACTCTTAGCAAATTCAAAACCAGTTGTTTCGGCAATCTCTTTATATTTCGGATATTCATCAATCATCTTTTCTAAAGATAATTCCCAACCTTTATAACCATTTTCTGTCATAAGACCATAATCATGAAACTCATCATAGGTTATATAATTTGTAGCAATAAAAGGTACTTTTACGGCTAAATATTCCATTGCTTTAATCCAACTGCGCCTTTTATCATATTCTCCCGCAAGAGGGCATAGACCAATATCTAAAGTTTTTAACAAGGATGCCCATTGTTCTCTAGGAACAAAAGTTTGAAACTGTTTGCGGTCTTCTTTTACATCCAGTAAATCAAAAACCCGTCTGTCGCCACTAATAAGAACTTTTACTTGAGGATATTTTCTGGCTATTTTTCTCAAACCCTGTACAACCCCGCTGTCATTAAAGCTGGCAAAATGAGACATACTACCGCACCAACCAATCCAAATTTCATCCTTGGGATGTGGGTAGAGTGGTTCAACATCTAAATACTTATCCATATCTAAAAAGTTATGTACGAAATAGGTATTATTATATTTTGACCAATCTTTTGCCAAGTTTACAGATGGTACTTGGACACCTTTAACCATTTGTAAACCCCATTTAAATTGTTCGATAGGCTTAGGGCGCATATAACTTGTGCCCTCGTTTCCTTCTTTATCTTTGAATCTTAATTCCCCATGTGTCCAAAAATTATAAGAAACATTTTGGGGATGCATAATATCGTAAGCATCATCGAAGATTGCCACAAGGGGTTTATTCCTGACTTTCCAATATTGCATTACGGTAAGGGTGTCTCCAAAATAGTTTCTTTCTACTACGATAATATCAGCTTCGTTGCATATTTTTTGAGTTTCCTGTGAATTCTGTACAAAATCATTGATAAATATTGCTGTTGCTGTGTGTTCCCCGGTCATGTTTATACTTTTGGTAGGTATAATACAGTTCCATTCGCTACACGCTTTGTTACTTTGTCTTGCGACAAGGGTAAATCATTTCTGTTTACCTCTGCAATTTTTTATTAGATTATTGTTGCAGGTCAGACTATCTCATAATCCGGTCTGGATTCTTCCTTATAGTCGTTACGGGTTTTTACCCCTCGGGATTGACCTTCTCAGGCGTTTCCCCGATATACGAAGTTTTTAACCATATATTCCTATATGGTGGAACAATAGCTTGGTTTATTCCATTCCATCGGTGTCCTTTATACCCTCGGTTTCCCGATATTTTTTAGGGGAGTAGAACATACCATTACCCGATAAGGGTATCCATTGGTGTTCGTTGGGGGCTTGCATTACTGCCTATCCCTGCGGATTGTCCAATCTTTTATATTTTTACACTTGGGTAATAAAAGCTCTAAGGAGTTTCCCGCATATTCTGGATTTTTCGATATATATTACTATATAAAGGGACTAAAATTAATCCGCATAAACGTATAAAACTTTCAAATTAAATCTCCTTCCAACCCATGTTCTGACAAATTTTTCCAATATTAGATATTGAGGTATCAAACATTTTCGATAACTCTTTCAAAGTATATTCTCCTCTATGTTTTCTTATCCATAAAACATCTTCTTGTTTTAATTTTGCATTTGGATTATTTTCTCCTTCTTGTTTATAATATTTTCTATGCAATAAATACCTGAGTTAATATTTTTATAACCCATATTCCTCCGGTGAAATTCCTCTTTGTTTCAACATATTGTTTTGGTGTTCGATAACCCAAGGTAAATTCTTTGCTGTATGTCTCCATTTCTTATAAATTTTAGCTTGGTCAATAGCAAAATTTCGTCTTCCGGTCATTTGCGCATTATCGGTTCTAAAACTACACATACAGTCAATTATTTTAGTTTCATAAAACGGATATACTCTTGACATTGCAATGGAATGCGACCAGTCTTCTCCTGCTTTCAATTCGCTATCAAAAAGTCCTCCGGCTTCCATCGCTTTTCTGCTATACATTATTCCATTACAAGGTGCAATATTTTGAATTAATATAAGGTCGGAGTCGTAAGGAGAATCCCAATAAAGTTTTTCTCCAATATAGACATATTGATTTTCTTTTCTTTCAAAATAGCATTGCAATACTCTCGAATATACGATTTCGGCGTTTAATTTTTTTGCTCTCCACAAACGAAACTCAATTGTTTCAGGAAATAGTTGGTCGTCGTCATCTAACATGATAAACCAATCCCCTAAAGATTTTTCGGTTGCAACGTTTCGAGTATCTGCTAAATCGAGATTAACTGGGTTTTCAAAATATTTAATTCTTTTGTCATTAAAATTATCAACGACATTTTTCACATTAATTCCCGCATCATTTACAACTATACATTCCCAATTTTTATATGTCTGACCAATCAAAGAATCAAGGGTTAATTTTAACCAATCGGGGCGATTAAAAGTGGGGGTTAATATACTTACAAGCGGGTCGCTTGAAACTTTTATAGGATGTCTATTTCTGGTCATCTATTATATCACACTTTCTCATTTTTGTCAAGGGTTTTTACAAGATTGCCCCAATATCTTTTCTCAAGATAATCGCTATATTTTACTTCTTGTCCTTCAATATCACTAAAAGAATCTCTTTGAATAGCCAACATTGGAATAGAAATATAGCAATTGTGGTTTGGTATAACCGTATCCGCATAAATCATATCGATTGGTCTATTGATGTGAGTTACATCAACATATTTTAACAAGGTGCGCACAAACTTTTTGTTTACCCCATATGCAACTGTGCTTTGACAGTGGGTTAATTTTGCTAGATGAGGAGTTACTTGTGTAGCTGGTTTTAATAGATTGCCTCCGATATAAAACATATCCCAATCTAATGTTTCAAGCTCTTCGCAGGTGCTTATTAAATCATAATAGGCATCTTTCCCTAAAAAAGAAACATCGTCTTCAAAAATAAATATGTTTATATTTAAACAGGCGGCTGCTTCTAAAACTTCATAATGACTTAACATACAGCCGATTGCCCCATTCCACCAAGGATTATCGGCTATGCTAACCACGTTTCCTGCTTTCCGTAGAGGTTTAAGTCTCAATTTTGGGAATTCTTTTTTCATGCATATTTCTAATCTCTCCGGTCTTTTATCCAGATTTATAACAACTTGTAATGGAAATAATTCTGAGAATTTCAAAATATCAACTCCTTATATTTTTCTTGATTATTGATAAGATATTGGGGATGTGTTTCACATCTAACGGGGACAATATTGAACTTACACGGATTCATATAGAAATCATGATTATTTGTAATACAATCTTTAATAAAACCTCCCATATCATCAGTAATATTACTAGTGTTTATACTTTGTTCTCCATAATTTTGTATCTTTTGCTTTATAATTTCTGGACTACCCATAAAAGAAAAATGCCAACCTCCATCGGGTATCATAGCACCTTTGCGCCGCTTTCTTAAATCAATGACCGAGCCATATTTGAAATTTTTAAAGCTCAACAAAGTATTTCCAACCCATGTATCCTCCCTCATACAATTCAAATAAAACCAAAAATGCTTTTGGGTTAAATTATATATTGAATGTATATCAAAATGGTCTTTTATATAACCCACTGTATTAGCATTCGGTATTTCATCCGCATCTGAAAACATCACAATATCATCGTCATCAAGATTATACATCGAATAAATAATACTTTCTTTTTCATAAGCATCTCTACTATAAGGAAGGTGATTCTTATCCCAAAAGTTCTGCCTGTTTATTTTTTCAAATACCACTCTTTGCCATTCTGATTTTGCTTCCCTAGGATTTAAAAAGGTAAAAGAATCGGGTGTATCATTAATACATCTATAAATGATTTTATCTTTGAATTTTTCAAACCGTTTCATATTTTCTGCAAAATATAGTTTTTTAGGCTTTCCAGTATGGGATTTTGTACTTTCATGTATAATAAAATAATCCACAACATCATAGAGTTCGTTTAACCTTATTTCTATAATATCTAATTCATTAAACATACAAAAGGCATCATACAATTTTTTCATTCTATACCACCGTTTCTATCAAGATATTTCCAACCATCAACTTTCATATCGTTTGTTGACCAGAAATCATTGGGGTTATTGAAAGTAAACCAATATTTCGGCGCAATAATATTTTTTAAATTTAGATTTGTCCACGCTGCCCAAAACGAAAAGGTAGAGTTTCCTGCAATAATATTTTTTGCATTGTTTAATATAGAATAATCAACCCCCACATGCCCTCCACCATGATGAGATGCACGATGGGGGTCGAGAAGTCCAGTTATAGTGCTGCCAACCATTTCAGCTATTCCTTTAAAATATGTATTTGCTAAAGGTAAGTCGTCGGTAACTACATAAAACTTCATTTCTGGTTCTATACTTTTCATATAAGACATTGCGTTTAAGTAGTAAGATTTTGGCAATAAAGAATCTGCCGGAGAACCAACATAATCTCCGCCTCTCAAATGTATAACGGTTATATTGTCACTGCTATAACGCATAATATTATTTTTTATTTTTAACCAAGCAATAATTTCGTTTCTTCTATGTTGAATATAACGCAATGATTGAAAGTTCCCGTCTATTTTTGTATTATCGGATATTTTCAAAAGCTCAGTATCCATCGGGCTAACGTCTATACCATATTGATTTCTAATTAATTGTTCTCTATAATAACTGGTAATACCGTTTGGCAAAGCTGTTGACCACGTATCAGATTTTACCCCTTCCACAGGCAAACCGTAGTCCAAATCCATCAGTTCTATTCCTCTAAACTTTTCAGGAGACATAATCCCAAAATCGAAACCTTTATCTATTGCTAATACACAAGTAACAACATAACACCATAGTTGATTTCCTAAGCCTTGAGTATTATAGAACTCGTTTACAATCATTCTTCCCTCAACATATATTTATGAGAGGCTAGAGGTATATCTGAAAATTCAAATTTATTTATAATATCCTGAGAAATAAAAGTTTCGTCTACATACCAATCTTCGAAAGGAGCATCATCTGTAAGATTAGAAATATTTCCAACAATCATGCGGTAATTATAAAGTTTAAAAATATTTCTCGCATTTTGTCTTATTTGCTCTGACCTTGCTTTAGGAGTTGTGGGGTCATAAAAATCTGTCTCGTAAGTTATAACCGAAAATCTTGTCTTTTCAAGCGGTAACTTTTCTAAACAAGCAAGTGTTTGGGAAGATGGTTCTATATCTAAAGAGAGATAGTCAATTCTTTTTGTATCCCCGAGAAGTTTTTCATAATCCAATCTTACCGCATCTGCTTCAATAAAAAGAGTTTTCGGTCTTGCTTGATTGAACTGCCATTTTAAATTAGAATCTATATCAATGGATGTACCTACCCAATTAAAAAAGCGTTCTAATAAAAACGTATTAGAAATAAAAGTAGGATGAAAACCGCCTATTTCTAAGAACGTGCCATCCTTTTTTCCATTGAGGACAGCCAAAACAAATAAATCCTGAAAACATTGACTGTAATTTTGTTCTATGTTTTCAAGACCGGGAAATTTATACTTAAATTTATCATATATTTTTTTATTATATAAATACATCTTTTACCAATACCCTTCTGCCACCATATGCACCAAATTCTTCTTGATATTTTGTCTCAAATCTGGTTGATAATTTATCCATTAGATTATCAAAAACAAATCGACTCTCTTCAATATGTAGTGTGTTATACATTATAAAGCCAGATTCTGAATTCATCAGTAATCTATCTACGTACATATTTTGTGTTTCTTCATTAAGTTCAGCCAACGAGCAAGCCGCAACAAATAAATTTGTATCATATAATTTGTCATTACTATAAAATTCATCTGTTGTAATATAAACAATTTTTTTTGATAATTCTGGAAAATTACTTAAATATCTTTTACATAGCCCTATTACTTCCGGCAAATCAATCATTATATACGTATCAAAATTATACATAATACTTAATGCCTTGCACAAGCCTCCGAAGCCTCCCCCAACTTCGACTATTTTTTTCAGTTGAAATTTCCCTAAAAACGCAGCTATATCCAATGAATTTGACATATATAACAATGTGGAAGGGCAAGTACAACCTATAACAGGGTATTCATAAATACTAGGATTTCCATAAATATCGTTTTCTTTGAATTTTTCTATATTATTTAAAATAATATCCTCTCCATATGAGTTCATCATTCTCAATAAATGGAGCCTTCCAACAATAAACTCTCCTCCTTCTAATATAGCTTTATAATCAGGGTCTTGCCGAAAATTCGAAAAACTTTCTTCGTCATTAGAAAATAATTTACATTTTTCTAAATATTTATTTATATTTTCTATGGGTGCGTAATCCCATCCTCCGGGATTCTTCATATTGTCACCCCATAAAAATCAAGTGCATTTGTTCTTATGTTTTTATTTATCATTATAACCTCAAAGCCACTACCGTCCATCATCCAGAGTTCGATTGTGTCGCTTATTTTTCTGTTATCTATTTTTACCAGAAAAGAGTACGGGATGCTATCGGATATCGGATGCCCCTTGTTATATAAAATATAAAAATAGAAATCATCCTTATAAATAGAAGATATGCTATCAAGTCTAATATCATCGTCTCTGTCTATCCATGCGCTCCCATATTCGAATTGCACAAATTTAACATTATTTTTTAAAAAATCAGGGGAATCCAGTAATATATCGGGGTCTCCTCCTTCTGTATCTATTTTCAAAAAATCTATTTTTTCTATATTGTTTTCTTCCAAATATTCGGAAAACCTTTTCAAAAGTAAATTACACGGTTGAGATTCAAAAGAAGGAACAAGATAATGTCTTTTAAAGAATGATTGATATTCACTCCAATAAGGAAATATTCCTGTTTTATTACTTATTCCGAAATTATATAGATATATCATGTTATTAATAATTTCTTTTTCTATTTTTATTTTACAGTCAATATAATAAATAGGATTTGGTTCAAACATATAAAATGTTTTCCCATTACATGCTTTTAAATAATCTATATCATCTCTGCAACCAATATCAAAAACTATTTCACATTCTCCTTTTATCTTTTCAAAAAATTCTATTTCTTGAGATAAAATTTCATTCATTTTTATCCTATCTTAAAAGCATTGTTTCTTAACAATACATCTCCCCCCAATACATCCCCGCTTTTATTGGAAAAATTTTTAATAACGCTATAGTTGGGGAGCATGTTTAAAATTTGATTTAGAGATGGTTCACCAACATAAATTTCCTGATTGCTATATTCTGTATACAAATATCTAACCCTGTTGGTAAATGTTTCCCTGCCGCCTTTTATAACCAAATCTTCCGCACCTTGGCAATCCAACCATATAAAATCAATAATGCCTATGCGATTTTCTTTAACAAAAGTATCTAATTTTATGGATTTTACTCTTATTTTTCCAAAAGAGAACCTATTTGGAAATAAATAACTCCATGTTTTAAAAAGGGCATCCCCGGGTTCTTTTAGAGAACTGGAATAAATATTCTTATCGAGCGATACGTGAAAATCTACTTCTCCATCCGTATCTCCAACTGCTACAGGATATAATTTAACACGATAATCTTTTATTGTATTCCTGAATTCCATCACATTTCTTTCATATGGTTCAAAACAATATAATTTAAAATCTAAATCAATAAACGTCCTAATAAAATCCTCTGTATCTAAGCCTTCCGCACTTCCTATTTCAAACAAAATCGGGTGTTCTGTATTACATAGTTGGCGTATTTCGTTCTTATTCATAATTCTTTTACCAATTCAAAAGCCATTTCGATAATTTTATCCATATTTACGTATCTGTAACTCCCTAATCTTCCTCCAAAATAAACATTATCAATATTTTTTAATCTGTACTTATCATATAAGGACAGATTTTTTTCATTGTTGATAGGATATGCTAATATATCTCCATCGTTTCCTGTTGTATATTCTGTTGCTGTAACAACCGTCTTATGATTTTTGATGTATGGGTCGGAATAATTGTAACAAAATTTTCTGGCATAAGGTACATCGAGACCGGGATATGCCATCATTGCTGTACCTATATCCTCATCACTATATGTATATTTAACGCAACGATAATCAAATTTTCCTAAAGAATAATTAAAATATTCGTCTATACTCCCGGTATAAATTAATTTTTTATAACTTTTGGTTGGTTTAAATTCTTCATTTAATTTTACTTCTATTCCATCAAGCATTTTTATAAACAAAGATTCCCAACCCCACAACGGTACTCCTTGATAAAGCGTAGTATAATATCTTTCTTCGAAATATGTCCTTACAGATATACGACTGGCAACACTAAGAGGTATTTCTCTTGGTTCTATCCCCCAATGCTTCTTAGAATAGCCATAAATTAATGTATAATATAACTGCTCTCCAACCATACTGAGCATTTTTTCTTCATAGTTTTTTGGGTTTTCTATTTTTATTTTTACATCATTCAATTTTTTCTGTGCTTCATCAGGAGTGGTAATTCCCCAAAGTTGATACATGGTCATAAGATTGATAGGATAAGAAAAAATATTACCCCAAAAATTAGATTTAACAACAAGTTCATAACGCTGAAATGATGTAAATTTATTTATATAATGCCATATTCCGAAATCATCGGTAGAAAAATAATGTCCTCCGTATATGTTTGTGTTTACATCACCCACAAGTGTAGAATAACAATTTCCACCAACATGCCCTCTTCTATCTATTACAAGACATTTATAGCCTTTATCTGTTAATTCTCTCGCACAAACAGAGCCAAATAAACCAGCCCCTACAATTAAAAAATCATACATGATATTTTGGATACCTGTGAAACCCGAAAGTGGGAATTCCTTTGTTTTCTGGTACGTCATTTTCATGTGAAAATACAGCGGCTACATGAACATCTGGATAAACAATTCCGTTTTCCAAAAATAATTTTCGATAGTAAGAATTTATTAAACCGTCATCATTTGTATAGCCTCTGTCGCTTATAGTATGTATGCCTAGTTTTTTAGGCATGTCTAATAATTTTTTACTGCGCAAAGAAAACCCTCCGTTTCCTACCCTGACCATTTCTCCTGTGGACAGAGATATAAACTCAGGTGCTTCATACCAAGGTGCACCGATAAAATCATACTTTAACCATTCATTATCCCATAACCAAGGTCTTATAACAAAACCGTGATATTGTATCATAAGCATATGGGAAGTTTCGATGTGCTTACCCAATTCTTCAAAAGCATAAATATCAAAATCACCCGATGAAGTAATTTTCGGGCAATATTCATATTTTATTTCCTTGGGTAAACTTTCTGGTTTTTCATGAGATATTAATTTTATTTCTGCAAAATTTAATTTTTCTGCGGACATTTGTAATGCTTGTATAGTCGTGGGGATTTCAATAGAACTTATTGCTAAAAGTGTAACATCTGGTAAATTAATTTTCAACTATTACCTCCCCATGCTTTTCAATAATATATTTTATTTCTCGTTCTTGAAGTTCTTTATCAAAATCATAATTATGAGTTGTTTGCCCTTCCCACAGATATTGCACGATTGTCATATAATTTACTAATTTTGGCATTCCAAACTTATCATATAAACGTTTATAATATTCACAATCTCCTGCCCATTTTAAATTATCATCAAAATAAATAACATCTTTATTTCTGATAGATACACAGGAAGGTGTACCAATTGTATTAATAAGATGTATTCTGTTATTTATATTTGGAAAATGAACATTCTCTAATTGTATTCTGTCATGTGTATGATAATATGCGGTGGCTAGCCAACTATACCCATCTGTTAAATATGAATTAGTATTTTCAAGAGAATGCTCGTTGAGCAAATAATCATCTTGGTCTAAGAATTTAATTATATCACCAGAGCTATGTTGAATACCAAAATTTTCGTTGGCAGTTAGAAACCCTCTTTTATATTCATTCCTGAAATACTTTAAATTTAATTTATCTTTCCATGCATCACAAAAAGATTCTATTTCTTCTCCTTCGGAATGGTCACTTATAATAACTTCAAAATCTTTGTAAGTTTGAATTAATAATTTATTAAAAGAAAATTCTAAACCTTCGATGGTTTTATTTTCATTATAATCTGTATAATATGTAGGAATGGATACACTAATCATGTACTAAATACTCGCTTTCCATAATAATGTCTAACGCTTCATATATTGTATGTTTTGGTTCAAAACCAAGTTTTTTTAATTTGATAGTATCTAAAAACATATCCCTAGCCTGTACAATATTATGAAATCCTGATGGATTAATTCTGTTAATTTTACTGGTGGATTTTAATTTTTCTTTGCAGTAATCAATTAATTCTCCAAATACTTGCATTTCTCCACTTCCAATATTATAAATCTCATTGGCATCGCCTTTTTCTATACATAAATGAATTCCTTCACAAATATCATCAACATACATATATTCTCGAAGAAATTCTCCGTTGTTGTAAAGATTTATATCTCTGTTGTTTTTTAATTCGTTGATAAGATATTGGAGTGCGTTCTTCTTTTTTGGTACAACTTTATCAGTTTCTCCTAATACATTACATAATCTGAAAATGCGGTATTGAATATCAAATACTTTACAATAAGAAATAAGCATTTGCTCGGCTGTTCTTTTTGTAATAGAATAAAAGCCAGTTGGATTGCAATAACTATTTTCATTTGCTGGTAAATCCACATTCCCATAAACTGACCATGTTGATATTTGGTTGAAAGTAAAATCAGTGCCGAATCTATTTTTCGCTTGTTCTAATATTTCAAGCATTATAATTACATTTGTATTAATATCTTTAAACATATCATTATACATATGATAATTATGAGTGGTGCTAATAAAATTTAATATTTCGTTCGTTTCTGGCTCTCTAGAATTTCTTGGTATTTTTATAACATTATCTGGAAACATTTCATAGAATCTAGAACCTATAAAACCGTTCCCTCCAAATACTGAAATATTACTCATTTATTCCTTTCTAAAAGTAAAATCTACTTCTTGATGCGCCCCGTTTGATGTAAAACCATCAAAAGGAATAGTATCTATTCTATATCCTTCCTCATATAATTCCAAAAGTTTTTCAATTGTGTATTGGGGATTTAAACCAACACGATTATTATTTTCAGTCTGTACACGATTTACAGGATTACAAAAAGCAGGAGATGTTTCGTAAGATAATAAAAACGCCTTGTTGCTTAATTCAGGTATATAGTTATATAATATCCATTCTAGTTGATTAGGATTAGAATAATGAGGTCCTTCTATAACCGCTTTAATATCTTTTACTCTATATACAGAACTGGATAATTCTAAAGGATAAGAGAAATCACCGTCTCCCGCTTCTTTCCAACTAAAACCATATATATTGCTTCCTAATTTTTGCATATAGGGAATATTATTCTTAACATATAGGGGATAACAAAACTCTGTATTCGTGCCCAATCTCAATGAAAATCCCAAAGCGCCATCACAAATATCAAGAAAATTAGATATAGCGCTGGTAGAATATTTTCTGGTGAATATACAATCATCTACAAGGAATAATACATATCTTTTCTTTTTAATAACTTCATAAAGGTCTAATTTAAAAGTTGTTTCTTTTAAAAACTGTACTTTAGGGTGCTCCTCTATTACCTTCTGATATGCTTTTTCATAACGTTCATTACTGGTTTTATATAATACAATTTCGTTTCTTGCATTTTTTTCTACACAATATTTTTCGTTTGTTGTTAAACATAAATCAAGTTGAGCAGGGCGATTAAAGCTAAAAATAACAGTTACAAAAGGATTGTTATTAGGTGTTATTGGCATCAATATCCTCGCTTGATACTTCTGTTATTCCGGGAAGTGTACCGTATTGCGTTATATACATATCTAAAAAGTGTTCCAAAGTTTCAACATAATTATAAAGTTTCTTGTATTCCCACCGCTCCCAAACGGTAATTCCAATAGATATAATTATTAAAATAGCTACAATCCAAAACGGTATCATGCATTCTCCTTTCTAATCCCACAAATCTTCATAGTGTTCTTTTAGCAAATCTAAAGCACGTTGAAATTTTTTATAATTCTCATCATCTTCTCGGGGAGTTTTATAATCAAATTCCTCATCAAATTTTAGATAGGCTTCAAAACCATCAGCAATCTCATCTAAAATCTTATCCCATTTTTCTGCTGCTGTTTTTTCTTCTTCTGTTTCTACATAATTTCCATCTTTATCAATTGAACCCAACTCCATTTCTGAGATAGGGAAATCTTCCGCACCCTCATACATTCTAACAGGAAAACCGTGTTTTACCTTTTTTAATTGTCTTATAATTGGAGGAAGTATTTCGGACAAATAATAACCCACATGCCATACTGCCCGGTCATCGTATCCTCTTGAAACTCTCTGCCAACCCCATTTTATTTGGCGTTTCCATTCAAATAAAATAACCCAAGGGTGGGTGAGAACATAATATGCCGCAAAATCAACACCCGGAATTCCCTTGGGAAAATTTTTGTTGAACCAATTACGAAAGTTCTTTTTGTTGTTTTCTATATCCATTTCTTTTAAGAAATCATCGATATCTGTTCCGTCCTCTAATAAAACTTTCATAATTATTCTCCGTATATTTTATTTAAATTTATATGTCTGTATTTATAAATTCTATCGCTCCATTCATAGAATTCATCAATATTCATTTTACTTTTAGCTTGATTGCATTTCCAGCAACAAGTCACAACATTATCATCGATATAGCCTTTCCTGTTATCTATTCTATCTATTCCATTATAAATGAAATCTCCTGTTTTCCAATTGTTTTTTTGTATATTTGATGGTTCTGAGCCGCAATAAAAACAATTTTTTTGAGTTATTTCAAAAAACTCATCTTTAGATAGAGAGAAAATAATATTTTTAGTTTTAGAACTACGCTTATATCTATCATATACTTGGTTTAAAGAAGCTTTTCCGTTTTCCAAAGATATGATTTTTTTATGATAACACCCACAGGAAATAGTTTTTCCATTAATTAAATCGTGTGACCTTATAATTTTTTCGTTTCCACAATCACATTTACATAAAAATCTGGCGGCTCCGAAAGAATCATTCTCTTCTCTCTTTATTATCAATAACCTTCCAAATTTTTTTCCAATTAAATCTTTAAATACTGCAAATTTTTCTTTTTTATAACATCCACAAGACCCTGTGAGACCATTCATTAAACGATATTTGTAAACAATACTTTCATTTCCACAGTCACATTCGCACAAATAATAAATTCCTTTTCTATATTTTAAATGTTTTGGGGCTTCAACTCTTTTTACTACTAATAATCTTCCATATCTGTTACCAACTAAATCTTCTTTTTCATTCATGTTTCCTCTAAAACCTCATAAATTTTAAGGGAGAAAGCGAGAGGTTTACGCTTTTCGGAAAGTTCATGACTTCTCTCCTATTCTCCCTTGATTATTGGTTGCGGTTTGTCTAGTGCACTAGGGGATACTCCACCCAACCACCAAGTCCCTACAATATCCCTGTATAAGAATGTACTTAAACATTCAGAGTACTCGTGGGTGGAATCGGACCACCGTATTGCTCCTTATAAGAGAGTTGTTCAGCCGCTGAACTACACGAGTATGTGAGCGGTCAGGATTTTAACCTGATTACGTGTTTCGC
>WSSedA1B2DRAFT_1000097_pt1 | contig 16290 bp, 14 predicted proteins | sample WetSurSiteA1Bulk_FD_9465 | JGI IMG/M metagenome (IMG submission 9465) | reverse complement strand
AGGAGGAAAAATGGCAAAGGCTAAATTTGAGAGGTCAAAGCCTCATGCGAACATAGGGACGATCGGGCATGTAGACCATGGCAAGACGACGTTGACCGCGGCGATCACGAAGGTNCTNGCGCAGAAGGGNATGGCGCAGTTCAGGTCATTTGACAGCATAGACAATGCACCTGAGGAGAAGGCAAGGGGAATCACGATAGCCACGGCGCACGTAGANTACGAGACGGAGAAGAGGCATTATGCCCATGTAGACTGTCCCGGGCATGCTGATTACATAAAGAACATGATAACCGGAGCGGCACAGATGGATGGAGCGATACTGGTAGTATCGGCAGCAGACGGACCAATGCCGCAGACGAGGGAGCACATATTGCTTGCGAGGCAGGTAGGGGTNCCATATATAGTGGTATTCATGAATAAAGTAGACATGGTAGATGATCCCGAGCTTTTGGATTTGGTAGAGCTTGAGGTGAGGGAGCTGTTAACGAAGTATCAATTTCCCGGTGACAAGATACCGGTAGTTCGCGGCAGTGCACTGAAGGCGATGAGCAGCACGAGCACAGAAGGCAGTGCAGAGGAGTACAAGTGTATCTTGGAGCTTATGGATGCGGTAGACAGTTATATACCTACTCCTGACAGGCCGATAGACAAACCGTTTTTAATGCCGATAGAGGATGTATTTACGATATCCGGGCGTGGGACGGTAGTGACGGGCAGAGTGGAGAGGGGCGTTGTTAAGGTAGGTGAAGAGGTAGAGATAGTAGGATTGGGAGAGACACGCAAGACAGTGGCAACTGGAGTGGAGATGTTCAGGAAGCTTCTGGATGAAGGAAGGGCAGGAGACAATGTAGGGGTGCTGTTGAGGGGAGTAGCTAAGGAAGAGGTAGAGAGGGGGCAGGTCTTGGCGAAGCCCGGGAGCATAACCCCGCATACGAAGTTCAAGGCAGAGGTATATATCCTGACGAAGGAAGAGGGTGGAAGGCACACGCCATTTTTCAAGGGATACAGGCCGCAGTTTTATTTCAGGACGACGGACGTAACAGGCGTAGCGCAGTTACCTGAGGGAGTAGAGATGGTAATGCCGGGAGACAATGTAACACTGGCGGTGGAACTCATCTCAGTTATAGCGATGGAGAAGGAGCTGCGGTTTGCGATACGTGAAGGTGGAAGAACTGTTGGCGCTGGTGTTGTTACTGAGGTACTGGTATAAAAATTATGAGAGATATAATTTTATTTCAATGTACAGAATGTAAAAACAGAAACTATTCAAGTATGAAGAATAAAAAAAATACGACCGAGAAGATTCAGATTAAAAAATATTGCAGAAATTGCAGGAGGCATACATTACATAAGGAGACAAAGGCATAGGCCAGTAGCTCTAACGGCTAGAGCATCGGACTCCAAATCCGAGGGCTGTGGGTTCGAATCCCTCCTGGCCTGCCATTTTATAAATCGTCATTAATAAATGAGAGACTAAGAATAATGAAGAATAACAACAGGATAAACTTTTATGTTAAACAAGGTTAAGGAATTTTTCAGGGAAGTACAGGTTGAGACAAAGAAGGTGGTTTTCCCTTCTAAGGATGAACTGATTGGTTCTACATGGGTTGTAATCATAACAGTTATCATTATTTCCTTGTTTTTAGGAATCATTGATCTTGGACTTTCAAAATTAGTAGGGATTGCGCTGAGATAGACTATGGAAAAAAACTGGTATGTAGTGCACACGTATTCTGGATTTGAAGAAAAAGTCAAACTTTCGATAGAGGAAAAGATTGACAAACAAAATTTTGGAGAGAGAATTTCAAGGATACTTATCCCTACAGAAAGGGTTATAGAGCTTCGAGGAGGGAAAAAGAAAGAAAGCGATAAGAAATTTTATCCCGGATATATACTTATTGAGATGGAATTGGATGATGAAACATGGCATCTCATCAGGAGTACCCCACGGGTAACCGGATTTGTAGGAGGTGCAAAACCTATTGCCTTATCAGAAGAAGAGGTCGCGGTAATAATTCAGCAGATAGAAAAGGGGCCTGTTTCTCAGGTCAAGACCCAGTTCCAAAAGGGAGAGAGCATTAGGATTATTGATGGACCATTTACCAATTTTATCGGTAGTGTTGAGGATGTAGATTTGGACCATGGCAGGCTTAATGTTATGGTTAGTATTTTTGGGAGACAGACACCTGTTGAACTCAATTTCCTCCAGGTGGAAAAGGCATAATTTAGGATTTTAAAGAATAGGGGGTCATATGGCTAAAAAAGAAATTATTGCCCAGGTCAAGCTTCAGATACCTGCTGGTAAGGCAAATCCTGCACCACCTGTAGGTCCGGCACTCGGGCCGCATGGTGTCAATATCATGGAGTTCTGTAAGGCATTTAATGCTCAGACAATATCATGGAGTTCTGTAAGGCATTTAATGCTCAGACACAGGCACTTGGAGATACAATAATACCAGTGGTATTATCAGTGTATGCTGACAGGTCATTTACATTTATAACCAAAACTCCTCCTGCTTCAGACCTCCTGAAAAAGGCAGCTGGTATCATAAAAGGGTCAAGTACCCCGAACAAAGAGAAGGTCGGCAAAGTTGCATCTGCTCAGATAAGAGAGATCGCACAAAAAAAGCTTCCTGATCTGAATGCCTTCTCTATAGACAAAGCAGAAAATATCATTAAGGGTACTGCAAGAAGCATGGGGATCGAAATAACGGATTAAAGAGGTAGAAATGGGTAAAAAGTTAAACACAGCACAAGAAAAGATCGAGACAGGCAAAGAATATTTACTTGAAGACGCAATAAAGCTCGTGAAGGAATCTTCCTATACAAAATTTGATGAGACCGTTGATTTGACAGTAAATCTTGGTGTCGATCCAAGGAAATCAGAACAGATGGTGCGGGGTACGGTTGTTCTTCCACATGGCATAGGCAAAAAAGTGAGGGTTCTTGTATTTGCAAAAGGAGAAAAGGAAAAGGAGGCCCTCGATGCAGGCGCCGACTATGTTGGTGCAGAAGATCTTGTCGATAAGATAACCAAGGGATGGCTTGATTTTGACAAGTCTGTTGCAACTCCTGATATCATGGGTACTGTTGGAAAATTAGGAAAGATACTCGGGCCGAGAGGTCTTATGCCAAACCCGAAACTTGGCACAGTAACCTTTGATGTGGCAAAGACTGTAAAAGAGATAAAGGCTGGAAAAGTAGAATATAAAACAGAAAAAGCAGGGATTGTTCATGTTCCTGTCGGGAAAGTCTCATTCGATGCCGAGAAACTCATTGATAACGCTAAAACCATAATTAATTCGATCATAAAGGCAAAACCGGCAACGAGCAAAGGGAGATATCTGAAAAAGATATCTGTCTCGTCAACTATGGGTCCGGGGATCGCTATTGATATAGCCTCCCTGGGAAAGGGGGTATAAACTGAACAAGTCAGAAAAAGCACAAGTCATACAAGAACTGAAAGACGAGTTCAACAGAGCAAAAGCTGTCATTTTCACAGACTACAGGGGGCTGACTGTAGCTGAGCTTTCGGAGTTGAGGGGCCTTTTGAGGGAAGGGAACTTTGAGTATAAAGTTATTAAAAACACCCTTGCCAGGATTGCATCTGAAGGAACTTCAGTATCTGCTGCAAAGGATTCTTTTAAAGGTCCTGTAGGAATAGCTATCAGTTACGATGACCCTGTATTGACTGTAAAGAAAATACTGGAATATTCAAAGAAGAATGATAAGCTCAAAGTCGGGATTGGTCTTATTGAAGGGTCAGTCTGCGCATCTAATGAATTGAAGGCTGTTGCTGAGTTGCCGCCGAAGAACATATTGCTCTCAATACTTGCAGGCACTTTCCAAGCTCCGCTCAGTAAACTTGCCTGTGCGCTCAATGCAACATTAAGTAGTTTTGGTTATGCATTAACTTCATTAAAAAATAAACGTGAGGCGTAAGGAATAAGGGATAAAGACTCTCAACCGCTTATGCCTGACGGGATACAAAAGGAGGATTTAAAGATGGCTGTAACAAAAGAAGAGGTTTTTGAGTTTATTGACACAATGACAATCCTCGATATGTCAAAGTTCATTAAAGAGTTCGAGGAAAGATATGGGGTAACTGCTGCAGCGCCGATTGCTATGGCTGCTATGCCAGGAGCTGCAGGAGCTGCTGCACCTGAGGTAGAGGAAAAGACAAGCTTTGATGTGATCCTCACTGCTGCAGGAGACAAGAAGATACAGGTTATTAAAGTTGTAAGAGAACTTACCTCCCTGGGATTAAAAGAGGCAAAAGACCTTGTTGACGGAGCTCCAAAGCCGGTTAAGACAGGAGTTTCAAAAGAGGAAGCAGATTCGATCAAAGCAAAGCTTGAGGAACAGGGTGCAACAGTAGAAATCAAATAATTAAGGAGACATATGACAAGGGTTCTTAGAAAGAGACAAAACTTTGGAAAAGTCCCTCAATTCTTAGAAATCCCGAACCTCATAGAGATACAGAAAAGATCACATGATAAGTTTTTACAGAAAGATGTTCCTGTAGACAAAAGAGATGAATCCGGCTTACAGGCGGCATTTTTAAGTGTATTTCCGATCATAGATTACAATGAGACTGCCTCTATAGAGTTTTTAGGTTATACGATAGGCGAACCAAAATTTAGTGTTCGAGACTGCCTACAAAAAGGCATTACACATGCTGCGCCACTGAAGATAAAGGTAAAGCTGAACCTATGGGAATTAGAACCAAAGGGGAGTAAAAGTTTAAAAGAGTCGAGGGAAGAGGACGTCTATATTGGCGAGATGCCATTAATGACTGACACCGGCACCTTTGTAATCAACGGTACCGAACGTGTTATTGTCAGCCAGCTTCATCGCTCACCCGGGGTATTTTTCAGCCATGACAAGGGAAAAACTCATGCAAGTGGGAGACTCCTTTATTCAGCGAGGGTAATTCCTTCACGCGGTTCATGGCTTGATTTTGAATTTGACACAAAAGATATCCTTTATGTGAGAATTGACAGAAGGAGGAAACTCCCTGCAACAATAGTCCTTAAGGCTCTGGGTTATTCAAATGAAGATCTTTTAAAGATCTTTTACCCGATCGAATTAATCAGTATCATTGGAAATAAATTTACCCGTAATGTAAGCGAGGTCCTTGTAGGGCTAAAGTCATCCATTAATATCATTGCGCCTGATACCAAAGAACTGATCTTAAAAGAAGGGGGCAAGATTACAAGAGGTGCCATCCGGAAGATGGAGGCATCCGGAGTCAAAACGATTCCAATATCAAAAGAGGAGATTATTGGCAGAATAACCCTCAGAGATATTATTGATCCTTCTACCGGTGAGGTGATCCTTGAGGGTAATGAGGAAATTAAGGAAGAGGCTTTTAATAAAATTATTTCTCTTAAGATTAATTCACTGAGCCTCCTTTTCATAGACAATGTTCATTACCTTCCTTCTCTGAGAGATACTCTTCTGACTGATAAGGTCAGCTCACAGGAAGAAGCTTTACTTGAGATTTACAAGAAACTGAGGCCAGGTGAGCCTCCGACCATAGCTGCTTCAAAAGACCTTTTTAACGGTTTATTTTTTGATCCGAAGAGATATGATCTTTCACCGGTGGGACGCCTGAAATTAAATAAAAGGCTTAATATAGAAGTACTGCTGGAAACCAGGATTCTTACAGATAAAGACATTGTAGAGATAGTACGATACCTTTTCAGTCTCAGGACAGGGAAAGGCGAAGTTGACGATATAGATCATTTGGGTAACAGAAGGATCAGAAGGGTTGGGGAACTCCTCGAAAACCAGTTCAGAATCGGGCTCGTTAGGATGGAACGGACTATAAAAGAGAAGATGACACTGACAGAACTTGAAACAGCCATGCCACATGATTTAATAAATGCAAAGCCTGTCATGGCAGCTTTAAAGGAGTTCTTTGGTTCGAGCCAGTTGAGCCAGTTTATGGATCAGACAAACCCGTTGTCCGAGATAACGCATAAAAGGAGGCTCTCAGCACTTGGTCCTGGTGGTCTGACCCGTGAGAGGGCCGGGTTTGAGGTGAGAGATGTTCACCCGACCCATTATGGAAGAATATGCCCGATCGAAACACCTGAAGGTCCGAACATCGGACTTATAACATCCCTTGCTTCATATGCAAGGGTTAATGATTTCGGTTTTATAGAAGTTCCCTACAGGAAAGTTGTTAATGGCAAGGTTACAAAAACCATTGAATATCTCTCGGCAATAGATGGTGAGAAATTCATCATTGCAGAGGCAACCTCACCCATGGAGGAAAAAGGGAACTTAACCGGAGAGACAGTTTCTGCGAGGGTTGGCGGAGACTTCAAGATGGTCTCACCCCGGGAAGTAGATTACATGGATGTATCTCCCAAACAGATAGTTGGTGTTTCTGCGTCTCTCATCCCATTTCTCGAAAATGACGATGCGAACAGGGCTTTGATGGGCTCGAACATGCAGAGACAGGCAGTACCTTTGCTTCAACCAGAAGCTCCAATTGTCGGTACCGGCATGGAATATGTCGCAGCAAGGGATTCCGGCGCACTTGTCCTCACGAAGCGGGCAGGTGTCGTTGAAAGCGTTGACGCATCCAGGATTGTTGTGAAGACCTCGGAACATAGAGGAGGAGTTGACATTTACAATCTCATAAAATTTCAGAGGTCGAACCAGGCTACATGCATTAACCAGAAGGCTCTCGTTCATATCGGAGAAGTTGTGAAAACAGGCGATATACTTGCTGATGGCACATGTACAGATCATGGAGAACTGGCACTCGGACAGAATGTCCTTGTTGCCTTTATGCCCTGGGGCGGGTATAACTTTGAAGATGCGATCCTTGTCAGCGAAAGACTTGTAAAGGAAGATGTTTATACATCGGTGCATATTGAAGAGTTTGGCGTCGAGGCACGGGAAACAAAGCTCGGTCCTGAAGAAATTACCCGTGACATTCCGAACGTTGGAGAAGAAGCATTAAAAAATCTTGATGAAAGCGGAATAATCAGAATAGGCGCAGAAGTAAAGCCAGGTGACATACTCGTAGGGAAAGTAACACCAAAGGGAGAAACACAGCTGACACCAGAAGAGAAACTCCTCAGGGCTATTTTCGGAGAAAAGGCAGAAGAGGTTAAAGAGAGTTGCCTGTATGTGCCGCCTGGAATAGAGGGAACCATAGTTGATGTCAGGGTTTTTTCGCGAAAAGGAACTGCAAAGGACGAAAGGGCAAAGAGTATAGAAGAAGAGGACATCCAGAGACTGCAACGTGACCTTGGAGAAGAGGTAAGAATAACAAAAGATGAAAAGTTCAGAAAGTTGAGGGAATTTCTTACCGGACAAACAGTTTCAGAAGATATCAAGGATTCCCGGGCAAGAGAAATTATCTGCACGAGGGGCAAAAAACTCTCAGAAAAACATTTAGACAGGATAAAGGATGAACATCTAATACGCATTAAGCTTGAGGATAGCAATATGCGCGAAAAGATGGAATCAATAAACAATGAGGCTAATCAGTATATCCGCTATCTCGAAACGAGATATGACGAGCAAATCGACAGAGTAAAAAGAGGGGATGAACTGCCTCCGGGTGTTAATAAAGTTGTAAAGGCATATATTGCAATGAAGCGGAAAATACAGATCGGAGACAAGATGGCCGGCCGCCATGGGAATAAAGGCGTAGTAGCTATGGTTCTGCCTGAAGAAGATTTGCCTTACTTGCCGGATGGCTCACCTGTAGATATTGTGCTGAACCCCCTTGGTGTTCCATCGAGAATGAATGTTGGCCAGGTACTCGAAACACACCTTGGATGGGCGGCAAGGGCCCTCGGATTTAATGTGGCAACCCCGGTCTTCGAGGGTGCAAAAGAGGCTGAGATAAAAGATCTTCTGAAAAGGGCTAAGCTGCCGTCAACCGGACAGGTAACCCTTCATAATGGACAGACAGGCGAGCCGTTTGATAAGCCTGTAACAGTAGGCTACATGTATATGATGAAACTGCATCATCTCGTTGATGATAAAATACATGCCCGCTCCATCGGGCCTTATTCACTGGTTACTCAGCAACCTCTGGGCGGAAAGGCACAGTTTGGTGGTCAGAGACTTGGTGAAATGGAAGTTTGGGCACTTGAGGCATATGGGTCTTCCTATACACTGCAGGAGTTTCTGACTGTAAAAAGCGATGATGTTACCGGGAGAGCACGTATGTATGAAGCAATCGTGAAAGGTGATGCAACCCTCGAGCCAGGGGTACCGGAATCTTTTCATGTATTAATAAAAGAACTCCAGAGTCTTGGACTTGATGTGGAACTTCTGGAGAAAAAGAGCAAGGGGGAGTAGATTGACAGAAGATATCTATGCCATTTTTCAAAGGCCAAAGGATCCGACAGATTTCGAGGCAGTAAGGATCCGGCTTGCTTCACCGGAAAAAATAAGGGAGTGGTCTTATGGTGAGGTTAAAAAACCTGAAACAATAAATTATCGTACTTTCAAACCCGAAAGAGATGGACTGTTTTGCGCAAAGATCTTTGGTCCTATAAAGGACTGGGAATGCATTTGTGGCAAATACAAGAGGATGAAGCACAGAGGAGTTGTATGTGATAAATGCGGGGTTGAGGTAATACAATCCAAAGTAAGGCGTGAAAGATTAGGCCACATTGAACTTGCAACCCCTGTTGCGCACATTTGGTTTCTGAAGGGATTACCAAGCCGTATAGGGACTCTCCTTGATATGACCATGAGGCAACTCGAGAAGGTTCTCTACTTTGAAAGCTATGTGGTTATTGATCCCGGTGATACCGCTTTAAAGGAAAAAGAACCCCTTAATGAAGACGAATACAAGAAAAAGACTTCAGAGTATGGATCAAGATTCAAGGCAGGGATGGGAGCAGAGGCTATAAGAGAACTGTTACGAAGGATTGACCTTGAAGTCCTTTATGTTGAACTGAAGACAAAGATAAGCGAAGCTGTTTCGATAGGCATTAAGAAGAAGATTACAAAGAGACTAAAGGTTGTAGAGGCATTCAGAAAATCCAGCAATAAACCGGAATGGATGATTATGGATGTTATCCCTGTTTTACCTCCGGACCTCAGGCCATTGGTGCCATTAGAAGGCGGCCGTTTTGCAACTTCCGATCTCAATGACCTTTACAGAAGGGTTATCAACAGGAATAACAGGCTGAAAAGATTGATGGAGCTTAAGGCCCCGAGTGTAATTATAAAAAATGAGAAGAGGATGCTCCAGGAAGCTGTTGATGCACTGTTTGATAATGGAAGAAGGAGCAGGGTTCTGAAAACTACCACCAAAAGGCCGCTGAAATCTTTAAGTGATATGATAAAGGGAAAGCAGGGCCGTTTCAGGCAGAACCTTTTAGGAAAACGCGTTGACTATTCCGGCAGGTCAGTTATTGTTGTCGGNCCTGAACTGAAACTTCATCAGTGTGGTCTTCCGAAAAGGATGGCACTTGAACTGTTCAAGCCATTCATCTTTAATAANCTTGAAGAAAAAGGCTTTGCAACAACAATAAAAGCAGCCAAAAAACTTGCGGAAAAAGAAAGTCCCGAGGTCTGGGATGCGCTCGAGGAAGTAATAAGTGAGCACCCGGTGCTCCTTAACCGCGCTCCAACCTTACACAGGCTTGGCATGCAGGCATTTGATCCCATCCTTGTAGAGGGAAAGGCCATAAAATTACATCCTTTGGTTTGTACCGCCTTTAATGCGGACTTTGACGGAGACCAAATGGCTGTTCATGTCCCATTATCGATAGAGGCTCAGATTGAGGCCAGGGTTCTCATGATGTCTGTCAACAATATCTTATCTCCTGCAAACGGCAAACCAATAGTAGTGCCGACTCAGGATATGGTCCTTGGTATTTATTACCTCATGAAAGAAAGAAAAGGCGGCAAGGGAGAAGGAAAGGTATTTGCCGACGCTGAAGATGTCAGGATCGCTTATGATGCAGGCATTCTTGATGAGCACGCAAAGATAAAAGTAAGAATGGATAGTACATTTGTTGATACAACTACAGGCAGGATGATCTTCAGTGAGATAGTCCCTCAGGGCATCTCGTTTTCGATGATTAATAAGGATATGACAAAGAAAGAACTCGGAAAGTTAATAGAGTTCATTTACAAGAGTTCAGGCAAGCGCGATGCTGTTGTATTTCTCGATAATCTTGAGCAGCTTGGATTTAAATATGCGACAAAATCAGGGGTCTCTATATCCATGGCTGATATGCATATACCCACGAAGAAAGCCGAGCTTATCAGAAATGCTGAACAGGAAGTCATTGAGGTTCAGAAACAATATGCTGATGGTCTCATAACACATGGTGAACGCTATAACAAGGTTATTGACATATGGGCGAACGTAACCGAGAAAGTCGCTGACGAAATGATGAAAGAACTCGGAGCAGAGGACGGGAAAGCCCTCTCAGAAGAAGATCTCAAAGAGAGGAGGTCTTTCAACAGTATCTTTATGATGGCTGATTCCGGTGCAAGGGGAAGTACTGCCCAGATAAGACAGCTTGCGGGCATGAGGGGATTGATGGCAAAGCCTTCAGGTGAAATTATTGAGACGCCGATTACAGCAAATTTCAGGGAAGGATTAACGCCTTTACAGTACTTTATCTCCACTCATGGCGCACGGAAAGGTCTTGCTGATACTGCCTTAAAAACCGCGAATTCAGGGTATCTCACCAGAAGACTTGTAGATGTTGCTCAGGATGTCATCATATATGAAGACGACTGCGGGACAACCGATGGCATAATCGTCACTTCACTTGTGGAAGGTGGAGAAATAATACAGCCGTTAGAAGAGAGAATCCTTGGAAGGATTGCTGTCGAAGACATCAAAGACCCTATGACCAAGGAAGGCATCATAAAAAGGAATCAGGAAATAGATGAAGAGATAACACAAAAGATTATTGATGCAGGTATAGACAGGATTAAGATACGGTCTGTTCTCACCTGTCAGTCAAAGTTCGGTGTATGCACAAAATGCTATGGAAGGGACCTTGGAAGGGGTGAGACGGTAGAAAAAGGCGAAGCCGTTGGAATAATTGCAGCTCAATCCATTGGAGAGCCAGGGACTCAGCTTACCATGAGAACGTTCCATATCGGCGGGACAGCTTCAAAGATAGTTGAACAGACAATACTTAAGTCGAAAAATTCAGGAACCATCAAATTTATAAATATAAGCACTGTTAAAAACAGAAGCGGTCTTCTTGTCGTTATGAACAGGAATGGAAACATTGCTGTTGTAGATTCAAAAGGCAGGGAAAAAGAGAAATATTCCATCGTCTATGGTGCAAAATTGATGGTTCAAAATGGACAGAAGGTCGACATAGGTCAGAAACTTGTTGAATGGGACCCATATTCAACCCCTATCATTACAGAACTTGGCGGAAAGATTGCCCTTGGAGACATTATGGAGGGAGCAACAGTCAAGGAAGAGGTTGATGAGGTAACAGGGCTCTCTCATAGAGTCATCATCGATTATCCTGCGCACATGAGACCAAGGATTTCCATTAAGGATGAACATGGCAAGGTGACTCTCAAAATTCCCGGAACAACTGTGCTTGCAAGGTATTTGCTCCCAGCCGGCGCACATATCCTTGTTGATAAAAATGATATTGTTTACCCGGGAGATATCCTGGCCAAGATACCGAGGGAAACTACAAAGACAAAGGACATAACAGGTGGTCTTCCGAGAGTTGCTGAATTGTTCGAGGCAAGACGGCCAAAAGAACAGGCAATAGTTACAGAAATAGACGGTATGGTTGAGTTCAGGGGCGCCCATAAGGGTATGCGCGTTGTTGTTGTTAAAGGAGGAGATGAGACAAGAGAATACTTAATCCCGAAAGGCAAGCATGTCGGGGTCCATGAAGGCGATTGGTTAAGGGCGGGTGAACCTCTTATGGACGGTGCAGTAAATCCGCATAATATACTTGATATCCTTGGCCCCCAGGAACTGCAGAGATATCTTGTTGACGAAGTACAGAAGGTTTACAGGCTTCAGGGTGTCACTATTAATGATAAACATATAGAGGTAATCGTCAGACAGATGATGAAAAAGGTCAGGATAGAAGACCCCGGAGATACAAACTTTCTCATTAGCGAACAGATAGACAGAATGATCTTCCAGGAAGAGAATGCAAAAATAAAGACAAAAGGTGGCAAACCAGCGCAGGGCAAACCCCTATTGCTCGGCATAACAAAGGCATCTTTAACTACAGACAGCTTTATTTCCGCTGCTTCTTTCCAGGAAACAACGAGAGTTCTTACAGAAGCTGCAATCAGCGGTGCAGTGGATGAGCTCAGAGGGCTGAAAGAGAATGTGATTATGGGAAGAATCATTCCTGCCGGTACTGGAATGCCGAGATACAGGAATACTTTTGTAAAGAGAGAATTCCATCCTTCTCTTCCAGAACCAGTAGTTGAAGAATAAAACACTTGAGATGTAAATGGTCTGGCGCAAGGCGATAAATAATTCCCTTGCGCCAGTTACCACACCACATGATATAAAATTCATCGCCGATGCCATGCTCGGCAGGCTTGCACGGTGGATGAGGTTTTTAGGTTTCGACACTTTATATTATCCCCATATAAATGACAATAAGCTCATTGGGATTGCCAGAGAAGAGGACAGGTTCATCCTCACGAGAGACACCCGGCTGACAATGAGGNAGGGTATTCATGATTATCTCCTGATACATGCAAATGATTCNCTGAAACAGCTCCTTGAGGTAATAGATGCTTTNAAGCTTAAGCGTTTTCATCTCTTCAGCAGGTGCGTTTCCTGTAATGGTCAGCTTATACGGATTTNAGATAAGATTGAGGTAAAGGATTCTGTCCCTGAGTATGTATTCCTTAATATTTCTGTTTTTCAGAAATGCATCGATTGTGGCAAGATTTACTGGGAGGGTTCGCACCCAAAAAAATTCAGAGAGAACCTCAGCGATATCCTGAAGTTCAGCGGGGAGCAGAACGAGCACAGAGGCTTGACTTAGAGATATCGGATATGTAAAATATATATATAAATATATTAAAAAATAGGGGGAATGAAACAATATGCCGATTTATGAATATGCCTGCAATGCATGTAGCGAGATTTTTGCCTTTCTAAAATGGGCCAATGCAGCTGATGAAGATACTGCATGTCCAAAATGTGGGTCAAAGGACATAAAAAAACTGGTTTCTTCTTTCAGTTGTTCTTCAACGTCTGATTCCGGGTCTCCCTCCGGGGAGTCATTTTCCGGGTTCAGCGGAGGTGGCTGAAGGCCTAACTTCTGCTAAACCTTGCGTTTAGCCAAAATACTGAAAAGCTATAACAATTTATAAGGCACAGTTAGAACCGTAAAGGAATCACAAAACTGTGCCTTTTTTATTATTCATCCTTTATACTGAAAGCACACATGGTTTAACAGAAAGGGCTTGAAAAAATATGAGCATTGAACCGAACAAGGTTATTTACTCCATGATCGGGGTAAGTAAATATTATGACAAGAAACCGGTTTTGAAAGATATTTATCTCTCCTATTTCTATGGAGCAAAGATTGGTGTCCTTGGTCTCAACGGATCAGGAAAAAGTTCCCTTCTCCGTATCCTTGCCGGTGTGGATAAATATTTCAATGGCGAGACAGTCCTTTCCCCCGGCCACACCGTAGGTTTTCTTGAGCAGGAGCCGCAACTGAATAACAGCAAGACTGTGCGGGAAATTGTGGGAGAAGGGGTTCAGGAGATAGTAGATACCCTGAATGAATATAACGCTATCAATGAAAAATTCGCAGAGCCTATGTCTGATGATGAGATGAACAAGCTGATCGAACGGCAGGGAAAGGTTCAGGAAAAGCTGGATAGCATGGATGCATGGGATCTGGATTCGCACCTTGAGATGGCCATGGATGCCCTGCGCTGTCCGCCGGGAGATACAGCAGTTAAGATTATCTCCGGAGGGGAAAGGCGGCGTGTAGCCCTTTGCAGGCTTCTTTTGCAGAAACCAGACGTTCTTCTGCTTGACGAACCCACGAACCACCTAGATGCCGAGACTGTAGCCTGGCTGGAACACCATCTGCAAACATATCCCGGCACTGTCATTGCAGTAACTCATGACCGCTATTTCCTTGATAATGTCGCCGGATGGATTCTGGAACTCGACAGGGGACAGGGGATTCCATGGAAAGGGAACTACTCCTCATGGCTGCAGCAGAAGAAAAACCGGCTGCAAAAAGAGGAGAAGTCTGAGAGCGAACGACAGAAGACCCTAGAGCGCGAGCTTGAGTGGATACAGATGTCTCCGAAAGGACGCCATGCAAAATCAAAAGCGCGTATCAATTCGTATGAGTCACTCCTTGGTCAGGATACAGAAAAAAGGTCAAAAGAGCTCGAAATCTATATCCCGCCAGGACCGCGGCTGGGTGATATAGTGATTGATGCCGATAACGTCTCCAAGGCATACGGCGACAATATTCTTATAGAAGGCATGACCTTTTCCCTTCCTCCGGGTGGAATTATTGGTGTCATAGGACCGAATGGAGCAGGGAAAACCACCCTTTTCCGGATGATCACAGGTCAGGATAAGCCTGATTCAGGAACTTTCAGGATCGGAGAGACGGTAAAGCTGGCATACGTCGACCAAAGCCGCGATGTTCTTGATTCTAACAAATCCATATGGGAGGTTATCTCCGGCGGGGATGATACCATTCAGCTCGGTAAGAGACAGGTCAACTCACGCGCCTATGTAGCGCGTTTCAATTTCTCCGGAACTGATCAGCAGAAAAAGGTTTCGATGCTGTCCGGCGGTGAAAGAAACCGTGTCCACCTGGCCCGCATGCTGAAGGAAGAGGCTAATGTTCTTCTGCTTGATGAACCTACCAATGATCTGGACGTAAACACCATGCGTGCCCTTGAAGAGGCATTGGAGAATTTTGCAGGCTGCGCGGTAATCATCAGCCATGACCGGTGGTTCCTCGATCGCATCGCTACCCATATGCTCGCCTTTGAGGGTGACAGCAGGGTGGTATGGTTCGACGGAAACTATTCCGAGTATGAGGCAGACAGAAGATCCCGACTCGGAGTTGCTGCAGACCAGCCCCACCGCATCAAATACAGACATTTGACCAGAGGTTAAATTGTCTATTTTCGCAACTTTGGAAAGGAGCAGTTATGGCAAAGTTTACAGCGACAATTGATGAAGATACCCGTCAGAGGATACTTGCACTCCCTAAGGGCACACATTTCCCAGCTTTCATGCGGAAGGCGATCACTGTATTTGTTGAGGAGCTTGAGAAGGACCCTGACCTTAAGCCCGAGAATTTCATCATTACCAAAACAGACCGGAAAGATGCATCAGACAGAAAAAGAAAATAAAGGCGTGAAAAAAAACAGGATTTTGATTACCTGCGCTAAGGGTATAACGCCTTTTTTGAGGGAAGAACTCCTTCAACTCGGATTTCCTGTGCTATCTGAAACTATAGCAGGCATAGCAACAGAGGGCACTATAGATGATACGCTTCGGCTTAATCTCCACCTCCGCACAGGACATCGCGTCCTTTTCCTTATTAAGGAATTCACCGCTCATAATGCCGACGCCCTTTATGATGCAGTCTCCAAGATAGCATGGGAAGAGTATATAGCAAAGGATGGTTATCTCTGCGTAACATCCAGCGTGGATAATCAGAGCATCAGGGACTCACGCTATGCAAATGTAAGGTGCAAAGATGCGATAGTCGACAGGATCAGGGAAAAATGCGGGCAGCGTCCTGATTCAGGGCCTGATCAGGACCGGGTCGTGGTCAACCTCTACTGGAAGGACGATCACTGCGCCGTGTATTTTGATACCTCTGGGGAACCTCTCTCCCGGCGCGGTTACAGAAAGATCCCCTTGACAGCTCCCATGCAGGAGACCCTTGCTGCTGCGGTAATTATGGCAACCGGCTGGAACGGCAGCAGCCATTTCATCAATCCCATGTGCGGAAGTGGAACCTTAGCGATTGAGGCAGCATCCATTGCTCTCAACAGGGCACCTGGTATTTTGAGAAATAATTATGGTTTTATGCACATTAAGGGATTTAATGAATTACTGTGGAATAATCTCCGTACCCGGGCTGTAAAAGAGGCAAAAAAGATACTGGATTGCAGGATTATTACCACTGATATCATGAGAGAGGCGGTTGAGGCAGCAAGGAAAAATGCTGCTACTGCCGGTGTGGCACATCTGATCGAATTCGCTGTGTGTAATTATTCCGGGACCGCAGTTCCTGACGGGAAGGGAATAGTAATATTGAATCCGGAATA
>WSSedA1B2DRAFT_1000096_pt1 | contig 16300 bp, 13 predicted proteins | sample WetSurSiteA1Bulk_FD_9465 | JGI IMG/M metagenome (IMG submission 9465) | reverse complement strand
AGGAGGTAAAACGCCTGCAGGCAGAAGGACGCATTGTAGCAATGGCGGGTGACGGTATTAACGACGCACCGGCGCTTGCGCAGGCACATGTCGGTATTGCCATGGGAACCGGCACTGATGTCGCGATGGAAAGTGCCGGAGTAACGCTGGTGAAAGGAGATTTGAGAGGAATTGTGAGGGCAAGATTTCTGAGCCGTGCAACCATGCGCAATATCAAACAGAACCTCTTTTTCGCTTTTGTCTATAATTCTCTCGGCGTGCCGATCGCAGCCGGCATACTTTATCCTTTTTTCGGTATCCTGTTGAGTCCTATGATCGCTGCTGCTGCCATGAGTTTCAGTTCTGTCTCTGTGGTCAGTAATGCCCTGAGATTGCGGAGAGTCAAGCTGTAATAAATATTGTCAGAACAGGAGGGAAATATGCAGTATTATTTCAGCAAAACGTTAAATGTCTCTTTTGATGAGGCGATTTCAAAGGTGATTGAAGAATTAAAAAAAGGGGGTTTTGGGATTATTACAGAGATTGATGTGAAGGAAACCCTTAAGAAGAAACTGAATGTTGATTTCAGGAAATACAGGATCCTCGGTGCATGCAGCCCGCAGTATGCATATCAGGCATTACTGAAAGAGGACAAGATAGGTACCATGCTTCCTTGTAATGTTATCGTTCAGGAAATTTCTGAAGGCAAAGTGGAAGTAGCTGCCATTGATCCTATAGCATCCATGCAGGCGATTGAAAATGCTGAATTAGGGAGCGTCGCAGTTGAAGTCCAGGCAAAACTGAAGAAGGTGGTTGAGAGTTTATAAGCTGAATTACTTGTGTTCGAAAAGGATTTTTACTTCGTTCATGAATTCGTTGATATCCTTGAATTGCCTGTACACTGAAGCGAATCGTACGTAAGCTACCTTGTCGAGTTCCCTTAAGGAAGACATTACTTCTTCACCAATCCATGTGCCCTGGATCTCTTTAACGCCGAGCCCTATCAATTTCTTCTCAATAGCATCTGTGATGCCTTCAAGGGTTTCCATGCCGATAGGTCTTTTTTCGCAGGCTTTCTTGAGGCCGGTCAGGATCTTCTCTCTGTCATAGGGTTCGCGCCTGCTGTCCTTTTTGACAACCATGGGAATAATATCTTCAACCCGTTCATATGATGTGAAGCGTTTCCCGCACTTAAGGCATTCTCGCCTGCGGCGGATTGCGCTGCCCTCTCTGCTTGTTCTTGAGTCTATGACCTTATCTTCTGAATTTCCACAGAAAGGACATTTCATGAGCGGAGATGAATAGGCAGGCTGAAGCCTGCGGCTACAAAGGTGAATTTTGGGTTCTTTATCTTCAATATATAGGAAATTTGTCGCAAAGTGAATCTACCCTTTTTGTGAGGTTGCTGATTGCCTCAGCATCTTTATTGTTATCTATTACTGTAGATATTATATCGGAGATCTCAAGCATCTCGGTCTCGCCCATGCCTCTTGTTGTTACACAGGGCGTGCCAAGTCTTATGCCGCTTGTTATTGTTGCAGATCTTCCATCGTATGGTATGACATTTTTATTTACAGTAATCCGTGCTTTGCCTAATGCTTCTTCAGCCTCTTTGCCGGTGATGTTCTTGTTTGTCAGGTCAATGAGCATCAAATGGTTGTCAGTTCCGCCCGATATGATGTTGAACCCCCTGTGTAACAGTTCTTCAGCGAGTTTCTTCGCATTCTTTACGACCATGCCCTGGTAGTCTCTAAATCCCAGGGTCAACGCCTCTTTCAGGGCAACTGCCTTTGCTGCGATCACATGGACGAGCGGTCCTCCCTGTATCCCCGGAAAGATCATCTTATCGATCGCCTTTGCATATTCTGCCTTGCACATAATCATGCCGCCTCTTGGCCCCCTGAGAGTCTTATGGGTGGTTGTCGTAACAAAGTCTGCATAGGGCACCGGAGATGGATGCAGCCCGGCAGCGACAAGCCCTGCGATATGGGCTATGTCTGCCATGAGATATGCACCGACTTCCTTTGCTATTTCGGAACATTTCCTGAAATCAATAGTCCTTGAATATGCGCTCGCACCAACAAGGAGCATCCGCGGCTTATTTTCGAGGGCGAGGCGCCCTACCTCGTCATAATCTATGTATCCTGTATCCTTGTTTACGCCATATTTTATTGTTTTGTAGAAAATTCCTGAAAAGTTTATGGAGGCGCCGTGCGAGAGGTGTCCGCCGTGGCTCAGGCTCATGCTTAGTATAGCATCACCGGGCTTAAGCACTGAAAAAAAGACCGCCATATTCGCCTGAGAGCCTGAGTGCGGCTGGACATTCGCATGCTCTGCGCCAAAAAGCTGTTTTGCCCTTGCTACGGCAAGGGCTTCCACAATGTCGGCATATTCACAACCGCCATAGTATCTTTTGCCGGGATATCCTTCGGCATATTTGTTTGTAAAGACAGAACCCTGCACCTCGAGGACAGCAGGACTTACATAGTTTTCCGATGCAATGAGCACTATGTTCCTTCTCTCCCTCTCTATCTCTTTCTGAATTGCTTCAAAGACTTCCGGATCTGTATGTTTAAGATTTTCAAATAGCATGTTTTTTTAAACGTTCCTCTATATGTGTGATTTTATCAAGCCTTCTGCAGTGTCTTTCTCCTTCAAAAGGAGTGCTGACCCATGTTTTTACAATCTCTTTGGCCAGATCTTTTCCAACCACCCTTCCTCCGATAACAAGGATATTCGCATCATTATGCAGCCTGCTCATCTTTGCGGTAAAGAGTTCGTTGCAGAGAGATGCCCTTACCCCGGGAAATTTATTTGCTACAATAGACATCCCGATGCCGGTGCCACAGATAAGTATTCCCCTCTCTATTTTCCCTGAAGAGACTGCCTCTGATACTTTTTCCCCGAAATCAGGATAATCTACTGACTCAGAGCTGTTTGTACCGTAATCGATACATTCAAGCCGAAGGTCATGTAATAGGGATAAAATATCTTTTTTAAGATCAACCCCTGCGTGGTCACAGCCGATTGCGATTGTCATTTTGATATCGAATTAACTGAATTCATTAATATTATCCGAGAGATTAACGGTATGTCAAGAACGGTCTTTTTGATAGTTATTTTGCCCTTTTTCAATCCTCGGGAATATAGCCGGCCCTTTATGAATTTTTGTCCCCGGCAGCATTCCGCCCCATTTTACTTCAGCATCAAGATCTGCCTTTGAAAGGTCTCCTTCAAGGCTGAGCTGCTTCCAGATCTTCTCTGCAGCAGACGGCATGAAAGGCGCAAAATATACTGCAATGATCCTCAGCGTTTCAGCAAGGGCATAAAGGACGCCCGCGAGCTTATCAGTATCCCCTGATTTCCAGAGGTTCCATGGAGCTTCATCTTCGATTAATTTATTGGCATCATCGATTGCTGCCCACACTTTATCTATAGCATGACCAAACCACAGTTTCCCCATGTAAACATCAAAGTCTGCTCCGATATTTTCTGCTATATTCTTAAGTTGCAGCAATCTTGTCATATCAACTTTCCCCTCAATATCAAAAGCAGGCGGCTGGGGGATTCTGCCTTCAAAATACTTTTCGATCATTGCAAGTGTCCTGCTTAGAAGATTACCCAGGTCATTCGCAAGCTCGCTGTTGATCCGCCTTATTACAGCCTGCTCGGAGAAATCTCCGTCAATACCAAAAGGCACTTCTCTGAAAAGAAAATACCTGAAGGCATCGCTTCCGAATTCATCTGCAATTTTATGGGGGTCAACAACGTTTCCAAGGGACTTGGACATTTTCTTCCCTTCAACAGTCCACCAGCCATGAGCAAAGATGTTCTCGGGAAGTGGAAACTCAAGCGCCATCAGCATGGCTGACCAGTAGATGGCATGTGTTGTGAGGATGTCCTTACCGATCAAATGATGGTCAGGCGGCCACCAACCTGCGGAATCGTGAGGGGCAAGATAACTGGTTGCTGAGTAATAGTTTAAAAGTGCGTCAAACCATACATAGGTGACAAATCTGTTATCAAAGGGAAGCGGTATCCCCCATGACAGTCTTTCTTTTGGTCTTGATATGCAGAGGTCTCCGAGAGGGTTGTTTTTCAAAAACCCGAGCACCTCATTTCTCCTCGTATCGGGGAGTATGTAAAGGGGGTTTTCCTCAATGTACCGTATCAGCCTTTCCTGATACTTTGACATCAGGAAGAAATAATTTTCCTCTACAATCTCTTCTACAGGCCTCTTACAATCAGGACATTTACCATCTATAATTTCCTTCTCTGTCCAGAAACGCTCATCTGGCACGCAATACCATCCTGAATAAAGCCTCTTTTCTATTTCACCCTTTTCGTGCAACGTTTGTAATATTGTCTTAACAACGGTAAGGTGCTCTTCATCTGTTGTGCGTATGAAGGCATCGTTTGTTATCCCGAGTTTCAGCCAGAGGTTTTTATAATTCTCCACCATTATGTCGGCATGTTCTTTGGGGGTTCTTCCTTTTTCTTCCGCTGCTTTTTGAACCTTCTGGCCGTGTTCGTCTGTCCCTGTCAGGAAAAATACTGCTTTTCCCTTTAACCTGTTATATCTGGCAAGGATATCGGCTGCAACAGTTGTATATGCATGGCCGATATGGGGCACATCATTTACATAATATATTGGCGTAGTTATATAGAATGAATCTTTCACTTATTGCGGAGCCTTCTTCTGATGAAACCTTCTTCTCCGTTTTTTCATATGCCACTTTTTATTTTTATCCTTCTTCTCCTGGGTCTCTGGTTGCTGAACCGGTCGTTGTGCCTCCTTGGATGGACCGCCGCTGAAAAGAGCGGGTTGTGTTACAGGTTCAACTGTTTCTGCAAGTGAGTCACTTGAGGCGACTATTACTTCCCCTGCCTCTTCATTTTCCGGGACGGCTAAGGCCTCTTCCTCAATAAGTGCGGCATCCTCTGAAAATGCCTCAGAATATTCAAAGCCCAGGCAGCACATGAGCCTTCCACAGGCTCCGGATAATTTGCCTGTGTTGAGAACAAGTTCCTGTTTTTTGGCCATTTTGATAGAAATAGGCTCGAATAAAGTCAGGAATTTTGTGCAGCAGAGTTCCCTGCCGCAGATGCCTAAACTGCCTATTATCCTTGCGCCATCCCTTACGCCTATCTGCCTCATTTCAATCCGTGTCTTGAATTTTGAAGCAAGGTCTTTTACCAACTCTCTGAAATCGATCCTTTTTTCTGCGGTAAAATAGAAAATGATACGTTTTCTGTCAAGAGTCGCCTCTGTGCTGATTAGTTTCATGGGGAGGCCGCGCGCCATTATCCTTTCAAGACAGTTGTCCCTTGCATCTGTTTCAAGCCCCCGGTTTTCCTCTTTTTGCATAAGGTCTTCTTCAGTTGCCTTGCGGATAATTTTTTTCAGTTTTTTCTCTTGATCTTCTATGGAATAGTTTTCTGTAACGACATTGCCTATATTCAGGCCAAGTTCTGATTCAACGACAACAAGATCACCTTTATGTATTTCGACACCGTTGACTTCAAAGTCGTATATTTTACCGCAACGTTTAAAACGAATTCCGACAACATCAGGCATTTGCACCACCCATTGTTTTCCTCAGCAATGAACCTGTATAGTTCCAGGTGAGAGATTTGTTTAAATGAAAATTGAAGTATCCTTTCAGGGCATTCAATTGCTGATAATTATCTATTATAACCGTAATATCCATAGAACTGCTTAATTTATTTAGACGTTCTTTTATGTCAATATTGATGAGGTCCCTTTCATTCCGGGTTATCTTTAAAATAGCCAGATCCCTGAGCAGGGTCAGGAAAAGGTCAAACCACTTTTCCATTTCTTCTTTTGATGTCCAGCCGTCTTTTTCAGCATTGAGCATGTCTTTGAGGAGCTTCATGAACCATTCCCTCTCTTCGATCAGGTCTCCTGCAATAACATTGCCCGGTCTTCCCATCGAGAGACGCACAAGGAGTGATAGGGTGCGGGGGTCAGGCAGTGCAGCAGTTTTCGGGCCTTTTTCGCTTCTCCTCTTTTTCACTTCTTCTCTTTTGCCGCTCCGTTGTGCTTTGTCTTCAGACTGCCGGCTGAGGACTTTTATTATGATTTCTTCACATGCCTCTAAAGCGAGAGGCGTAAAGTTTATCCTTGAACACCTTGATCTTATTGTATCCGGAAGGCGGTCAGGGTTTGAAGATATGAGGATTATCAGACTGTTTTCCGGAGGTTCTTCAAGTGTCTTGAGAAAGGCGTTTGCTGCAGACTGATTCATCATATCTGCATCATCGACAACTACGACTTTATATATAGCTTCAAATGCCTTAAGAGAAAGTAAATCATCAATTGCCCGTATCTCTTCGATCCTGATCAAACCACTTTCAGGGGAAATAAGGAGAAAATCAGGGTGAATGCCGGATTCGATCTTTCTGCATGAAGGGCATTCATCACATGCATCAATGTCTTCCGCATCCCGGTTTGATGCGGTAAGACAATTGATAACCTTTGCAAGATTAATAGCTGCAAGTTTTTTCCCGATGCCTGATTCTCCTGCGAACAGATAAGACGATGGGAGCCTTCCCCGCTGAATGGTTTTGAGAAGAATATTTATTGCCCGATCCTGTCCGATGATATCTCTTAAGGCCATGTTAACCGATAAAATTCGTGATTATACTGCTAATCCTGTTGTGTATTTCCTGAATGCCTGCTGAAGCATCTATCAATTTTATTCTCTCAGGTTCTTTTTCTGCAAGACTGTAATATCCATTTCTTACACGCTGATGGAATTCCAGGTCCTCCAGTTCAAGTCTGTCTATTTTGTTAATCCCTTTATTCCTTTTTAGCCCGACTTCAGCATCGAGATCAAGGAGTATTGTAATATCAGGCCTCAGTCTTCCTGTTGCGATCAGGTCGATTGAGTCGATAAGTCCCGGATCAATCCCTCTTCCAAAGCCCTGATAAGCAATAGTCGAATCAGTGAACCTGTCTGTTATGACAATAGCGCCCCTGCTTATTGCAGGGAGTATGATTTCCCTTATATGCTGTGAACGTGAGGCGTTATAGAGCAGGAGTTCGGTGACAGCTGTCATCCCTTTATGCTCAACTGAAAGGAGAAGTTCCCGTATTCTCAAACCAATTTGTGTGCCGCCGGGTTCTTCGGTAAGAACAATGTCAAATCCCTTAGCTTTAAGATAATCAGATAATAGCTTTGCCTGTGTTGATTTGCCTGTCCCTTCAATTCCTTCAAGAGAGATGAATCTGCCTTTCATGAAGAAGAGCCTTTTATAAGATTCTTCAATTTATTCAGTATGCTGAATACCTTTTCCGTCTCTTCTATGTTCCTTGAACCGGTTCCGCATGATGGTGTAAGCAGGATATTTGATAGCAGAAGGTCTGCCGGTATTGATTTCGATAGGGTTTCAATGCCCGTATCAAATCTCCTCTTTACGGATGCAGCATTTTCATCTCTGATGGCTTCTGTTGTCGGCACTATACCCCAGGCGAGATATCCGCCATTTTTCAGAAATCCGGTGAATTCTCCCGGATAGAGGGAGATTGTTTCGATATAATCAAAGGCATCAAAGCTGATAATGCTCACGCCACTGTTTATGACCAGCGGCCAGTCAGCTTTACTGCAGCAATGAATGCCCGGGATACCTCCTGCATTTTTCACAGCATCTGATGCTTCCCTTAAAAGCCGCAGGGCCTCCTGAGAGTCAACACCGATATAACTCGAACTTCCGAGTGCAGAAAGTACAGGCTCATCTATGAATATGATCACCTGTTCTGCATACGGCCTTAAGGTTTTCATCTGCCATCTGATCTTTGCCTTAAGGAGCATTAGTGCAATTTCGCGAAGTTCTTCATCGAAATAAACAAGCCTTCCATAGGAGTCCTTAAGACCCAGGGTAAAAGTCATTGGACCTGTGACATGTCCTTTCAGGAATGCAAAATGTTTTTCTTTGATTGCATTGATAAAGGCAGAAAAACCCGTGGCAAACCTGTCAGAGACTGCAAGCTCTGTATCTTCTGAATAGGTTTCATAAAATCTTGCAAGGGTTTCGCCCTCCCTTTCTATCCATACGGCCTCCCGTTCTTCATCAATCTTCAAAAACGGTAAGCCCTCTGAGAACTGGGCGATCATTGATTCGCGGAATGATACTTTCGGGAGCTGCGGCCAGAAAGGGATATCGAATGTCTCAAGCACAAGCCTGCATGCCTCTTCCCGGTCTGTATGAGGAAGACTCCCGATGCCTGTTGTTAAGAAGGGTGTAAACATTGTTAATGATACTCCATTCATGAGTTATCAAGTCAATAGGGGCTGAGTATGAACAGATTGTTGATTATGACTGAGAAAAACAATCAGTTATGTCTGTATGCAGGCGGCTGGCATGAAAAGAGGCAGGTTAATGTCCCCTGCCTCTTTTTGCACGAATATGTTAAATGAATAAATTATTTGCTCTTTCTTCGCTGGAACTTGGTCTTTTTTGTGAGCTTTTTATGTTTATGCTTGCTCATCTTCTTCTTGCGCCACTTCTTTACATTTCCCACGCGTATACCTCCTTTGTCAGTTAAAAATGAAAAGTTAAAAGTGAAAAGCTAAAAAATATAATATTTTTAACTCTTAACTTTTAACTCTCGTTTATATTCTCTTGCCTGGTCCATGAATGCCTCAAGCTGGATCTCAGTAACAGGAGATTCTGTCCCGTCATACGGTATGCTGATGCATGGAATGCCGTAGTCCCTGCTAATCCCTCTCATAATAGCTGTGACTATAGTGCCCGGCATACAACCAAAGGGCATAGCATTTATAATACCAGAAGATCCCCTCTCCAGAAGATCAATACTTTTCCCGATACTTAAGATAGCCTCACCTTCAAATGAACTATGGAGGTAAGGTGATGCCTTTTCCAGGATTTCCTTTGTCTCCGGCTCGTTTAATGTCTTTAATAAGCCCTCAAAATATTTAGCAAATCTATGCTCAATTCTCTTCTGAAAGAACTTCTTCAAAAGAAAATTAATAATAGCAGACTTTTCTTTTTTTAACAATGCCTTCTTTAACCCAACAAAATTTATATAATAAACCCATTCTTCAACCGGAGCAATCCATGCCTCTGCCCCCAGCGCCTCGACCTTTCTGATGAGGTCTTCATTCGAGAAGCGGTGAGATCTGACGAATATCTCTCCGATTATACCTATTAAAGGTTTTCTCTCATCATATCGGGGAAGATGTTCAAAGTCTTTTCTGATCCCCCTGAGAGTTTTCTCAAGGGCGCCGTTAGTGTTGGTTTTTAATGATTTATATAGCTTTTGCAAATAATTCTCATATAATTGATCTGTAGAACCTTTATCTTTTTCATATGGTCTTATTTCATGCAGACTTTTGTTCAGCAGTTCATAAGCAACAACACCCTTCCATGCATGCAATGTAAAATCCTTGCCTACTATCCCAAGATCTCTGTACAATGAAGTGTCCTGGGTTGGTGAGAATATCGGCACATCCTTATACCCCAGACTGTCAAGCACAATCCTGTGAAAGATATTATACTGACCGAACCTGCACGGGCCGGTTCCCGATGGCATAAAAAATGCGCTTTTTTCAGGCACAAAATTAGATTCCATCACTTTTCTTACCATATCACCTGTTGTTACAGTACAGGGATAGCATTCTTTACCGGAGACATATTTTCTTCCGACGTCAGTGGTTTTTTTATCTGATTCAGGAAGAACCTCTGCATCGATGCCGCAATGTGCAAATGCAGCTGCAAGGGCAAATGCATGATCTGACATTCGGGGGATGTAAATGGTGCGTTTTGAATTATGGGTGATCTCTGGCTGGAGCGAAGAAGTTTTTTCCTCTGGCATTTGCCTTCTGATTACTGATTCCTGGTTACGTATACTGTCCATGAATGCCTCACACCTTGTTATTGCTCCGGCATCAGCACTGTGTTCATCTATCTCAATGTAGAGAAAAGGCTTCTCCCCCATTTCTCTTTTGAAGTATTTCAGAATAAATGAATCAGGTCCGCAGAGAAAATTTCCGATATAAATGGCATAAATGTTTTTAGTTTCTCTGACGTATCTGGCAGCTTTTAGGATCCTCTGTCCCGACTTCCAGTACATATTTGGCCATTCATTTTCTATCGAATAACCATCTGTTGGCAGAAAATCGAAGGGAACAGACAAGATATTGAGNTCCGCAAGTTTTTTAGGTATTTCAAGATTGGTGCCACTGTCAAGGGCATTATATGACCTTCCGATAATGACGATAGTCTTATCCTTAATATCGGATAAGACATCATTCCCTTTTGCCTTTATAGCATTGAAAAAGTCATCCTGTGCTTTTTGTGCAGTATTGATTGCCCTGGATATCCTATATTTTTTTATCCCAAATCGTTTAAATGAAGCAGTGAGTTCATTAATCATGAATGTTCTCCTGCGTCTCAGGTTTATGACAGGCTTAATTATACTCATATCTTTGAATACAACCTGTGAAATATAGGGAATTGTCTGTGTGTAGGGACAAGATAATCCTTTGTCCAGACTATCTTCAGGCGTATTCAGATTGACAAAGCTCGGCAGGAATACGGCATCAACATTTTTATCAAGCAGATATTGTACATGGCCGTGTGCAACCTTAACAGGGAAACACGCTTCTGAAAGTACCCGCTCAAGGCCAAGATTAACAATCTGTCTGTTAGTCTTTGGAGATACCTCNACATTAAAGCCAAGCTCCCAAAGAAGCGTTGTCCAGAAAGGAAGATAATCCTGGAAGAAGAAAATATAAGGGATACCTATTGTTGGGCGAGAGTCGTGGTAACCAGCCTCTTGCCCCTCCTTGCTAAGGGTGGGATGGGTGGTTGAATGTGTATCTGACTTTTGACTATTGACTATCGACTGTCGAAGCAGGTGTTCTTTCCACAACATTTCTTCTCTGAACAAAAAGAGGTCAGGATGCCGTGATGTCTTTTTCTTCCTTACATCATATTTTTCGCATCTTCCGCCAAAAAAAAGAAAGCCTTTCTCCCCAACGATCTTTACTCTGTTTATTTCGCACACATTCGGGCAGCCCTTACACTCGAAAGATGATATTTCATAAGGACGCCTGGATAATTCAAATCCCTTAAATGTTGTTATCGGGTTCTTTTTTGCATCCTTCGTCCCTCGTCCTTCATCCTTCAATGTATTCATATGCTTCATTGCTATCAGCGCCATGCCAATTGCACCGGTAACATCGTGGTTAGGTGGAACCGTTATCTTTTTGTTGAGGTATTTCTCGAATGCAGCTACAACGGATCTGTTAAAGGCAACCCCCCCCTGGAAGAATATATTGCTGCCGATATGCTTTCCGGCGACAACCCTGTTTATGTAATTCTGTACGATTGAATATGCAAGGCCTGCAAGGAGGTCATTCTTCTCCGCACCTTTCTGGAGATTTGCCATTAGTGAGTTCTCCATGAACACGGTACATCTTTCGCCGAGCCTGCAGGGATTTTTAGCACTCAGTGCAGACTGCTCAAATTCTCCCTTTATTGATATATTCAGTTTTTCAGCCTGTTCCTCGAGGAAAGAGCCTGTTCCTGCTGCACAGGCCTTGTTCATTTCAAAATCGAGTATAATGCCATTCTTCAGGGAGATAAATTTTGAATCCTGTCCGCCGATTTCAAATATCGTATCAACATCTTTATCTATAAAAGTAGCTGCAGTAGCCTGGGCTGTAATCTCATTTTTTACAATGTCAGCGCCGACATAATCTGCAATCATGTATCTCCCTGAACCGGTTGTGCCAACGCACATGATNTCAACTTTGTCGCCTATCTCTTCCCCTATTTCTGAAAGTCCCTGCATAACTGCTTCTATTGGCCTTCCTGCAGTCATGAGATATCTTTTTGCCAGCAGTTCTCCCTTTTCATCGATAACTGCGAGGTTCGTACTGATAGATCCGATGTCTATGCCAAGGTAAGCCCTGATTTTAGATGAAGGGGTAGTGACGAAGGATGAAAAATCATTTCTCAGTGTTTCATCATTTATAATTCTGCCTTCGTCCTTTAGAGGAGGATATCCTTCTTCGAGAGGCCTGTATGATTTTAAAAACTGTTCAAGAAGTGATATGTCAAAAGCATGAATGGATCCTTCATGCATATTTTTCAATGCAGCGCCGATTGCGCCCATGATTGCATGGTCTTCCGGGACAAACAGTTCTTCAAGCTCGAATATTTCCCTGAAAGCCCTTACCATTCCGCTGTTTGCTGCAACACCTCCCTGGAATGATACAGGAGGTGCAATTTTTCTGCCCCTTAATATCGACCCCTTGAAGTTTCTCGCTACGGCAAAACAGAGACCTGCTACAATATCTTCCAAAGGGGTTGCGATCTGCTGAAGGTGGATCATGTCGGACTTTGCAAATACACTGCACCGTCCTGCAATCCTCGGGGGTTTCTTTGATCTGAGCGCAAGATTGCTGAATTCCTCTATGGTGAGTCTCAATCTTTCAGCCTGCTGGTCGAGGAATGAACCTGTGCCGGCAGCACAGACAGAATTCATGGAGAAGTCTTTTACAGAGCGGTTGTCCTTACTCAAAAGGATAAGTTTGGAATCCTCTCCTCCCATTTCAATTATCGTCTTTATATTCGGAAACAGGTTAGATGTAGCATATGACTGTGCAACAATCTCATTAACGGGTTTTATATGAAGGATGGTGGCGATCAGCCTGCCGGAAGAGCCGGTGAGAGCAAGTGAAAAGGGATGAAGTGATGAAATGAAAGAACGGTTCGCGTCTCTTAACAATTCAAGAGCAACACGAATAGGGTGCCCTTTATGTCTTTCGTAGCGACTGTAAAGTTTTTCCCCTTTTTCATCGAGAACGACAAGCTTTACACTTACAGAACCTGCATCAAGACCAATGAAGTTCATCAATGCTCCGATTTTTATAAAAGTATACCATAGACATATTCTTATCTGAGAGATGTGTGATTATCTCTTTTTACAACGCAAAGGAAAAAACCTGGACTGGACTCCCTCTTTATATAACCGATAACCTTCACCAAAACGGTTTAAAAGCTCCTGCTCTTCCAGGGGGATAATTATGGTATTGACTATTGCATAATCCAGTATCGTTATAACAGCGACAGAAACAGCGCCTGTTATGAGGAAAACACCGGAAAACATGAGAGTATGCGCCAGATAGGTAGGATGCCTGATTACTCTAAAAGGTCCTTCTGCAACAAGTTTCTCGCTCTGCTTTGAGGATATCTCAGGGACTCCTGTGATCCCCCACAGACCAAGCAGCCGCGCAGTCCAGGTGTGGAGTAGTGTGCCGGCGATCAAAAAAAGAATCCCGGCAATATTTAAAACCAAAGGTAAATCTAACCTGCTTTTGAGGATAAACCCTCTGTTCTGATAAATAAGATATGCCAACGGCAGCCAGGTAATAAGCGGCATTATGTATGTAAAAAAGCCAAGTTTCTTAAAAAAGCCAGTTGCAAAGTGAACGGGTATCCAGAAAAGCGGTATCACCGGCCAGAACATAATTGTCATAATCGCAAGAAGGTCATTCATGCTATTCCTTGGCGTGACTCTCCAAGATATCAAGAATCTCTTTGTCTGTCAGGTCATACCAGTTCCTGCAGGATTCGACAACAGCTCTGTATTCAATTAACTTACCCATAATTATAGGCTATCACATATAAAAGCAAAGTCAACACGCAGACATGATTCAGGCAGGATCATTTACTCTGCTAAGAATATTCCAGCGACTGTTTTGCTGAAGCAGGACTTCACAGGGAAAGAAATGCCTTGTGAGATTTCTGTCCCTGTGAAGGAGCTTTTTCTTTCCAAATACTACAGCATAGCTTTTATAATTCTCCCCGGCTTAGCCAGGGGGTTTAGCTCAGGAATTGATTTTATGTTTTTCTTGATCTTGCATATAGACTCTGATATTATCCATCAAATTGGTTAATTATGTTGGACAGCTTTTGAATTGACAGGGAGTGATACGTGATGACGGAAGTCTTACGCGGAAAGACAGCATTGATTACGGGTGCTTCAAGTGGTTTGGGGGTAGATTTCGCGCGTCAATTGGCAGCGTACGGCTGTGATTTGATTCTGGTGGCTCGACGCGTAGAGCGGCTGCAGGAGTTACAAGCGGAAATATCTGCGTTGTATGGTGTGTCGATAGATTGCCGGGCAATGGACTTAGTCGAACCAGATGCACCGCAGCGGCTTTATGAGCAACTTCAGAGTGCGGGCCGGCAAGTGGATATATTGTTCAATAATGCGGGACGCGGCCTCTACGGAAAGTTATGGACCCAGCCATGGGATCAATTATATCACATGCTGGAGTTAGATATGGTCGTCTTGACCCAAATGACCCGGCTATTTGCCGCAGATATGGTGGCACGTAAGTTTGGTTATATTTTACAAGTCGCCTCAACTGGAGCTTTTCAGCCTATACCAACGTATGCCGCGTATGCGGCAGCCAAAAGCTACGTATTGAGTTTTGGAGAAGCCCTGCATTATGAGCTACGGCAAACGGGCGTAACATGTACCGTGTTGTGTCCCGGAGTAACACGAACGGAATTTTTTGAAGTAGCGGGACAGACACCGACACTCTATCAACGGTCGACCATGATGGATAGCGCGACCGTAGCGCGCATTGGGATAACCGCTATGCTACAGGGGCGCTCGAGTGTGGTTGTGGGATGGTTGAATGCTATATTTGCGTTGGGAACGCGCTTGTTGCCACGTCAGGTTTCGGCGGCAATAGCTCATCGGCTCTTCGGTTGATTGATTCAGACATAGCAATTTAAAATTCATCAAGGGGGTATAACATGAGAAAGAGATATCTTTTTGTTGCTTTTGTTGGAATTCTTTTGATAACTGTCTTTGGGACTATGGCAGAGGCAGATAGCGGAGATAAAAAAACTGGTATTCTTTCCACCGGAATGGAAGACCAGTTCGGCATAGCAATAACCATCTACAATGTCAACCTTGGACTCGTAAAGGATCAGAGGGAGATAAAACTTAATAAAGGGACCGGTGAACTGAGGTTCATGGATGTTGCATCACAGATAATCCCTGCGAGCGTCTCTATTAAATCCATGATAGACTCTGCAAGCCTTCAGATACTCGAACAGAATTATGAATACGATTTGCTTAATCCCCAGAAACTTCTTGATAAATATGTGGGGAAAGAGGTAAAGCTTTATTACAAGAATCCATACACTGAAAGGGAAGAGGTTGTAACAGCAAAGCTCCTGTCAAATAACGGAGGGCCGATATTCAAAATAGGAAATGAAATAACCTTCGGGCATCCCGGGAGGATTATTTTCCCCGGTGTTCCGGAAAATCTCATCTCAAAGCCTACGCTTGTCTGGCTTATCGAAAACAATCTCGCATCAGCGCAGAAGGTTGAGGCATCATATCTTACCAACGGCATAAACTGGGGGGCTGATTACGTACTTACATTGAATGATAGGGATGATGAGGCTGATCTTTTCGGATGGGTCACCATCGATAATAAAAGCGGCGCTGCCTATAAGGATGCGAAACTGAAACTCGTGGCAGGAGACGTTAACCGGGTTAAGGATGAATATGAATACAAGGAAAAGATCATGCGGTATGCTGAGGCAGCAGCAAAATCAGGAGCCCCACAGTTTAAAGAGGAAGAATTTTTTGAGTACCATATATACACATTACAGAGGCCGTCAACAATCAAGGAAAACCAAACGAAGCAGATAAGTCTTGTTACAGCCGGGAATATACCGGTAAGAAAAGAACTGCTTTTCCAGGGAGCGAAATATTATTACTACAGCCAGTATAGTGAACCCATGACAAAGCAGAAAGTCGGTGTCTTTGTTGAGATGAACAATAAGAAGGAAAACAATCTCGGAATGCCTTTGCCAAAAGGCATTGTTAGGGTTTATAAACATGACAGCGAGGGGAGTCTGCAGTTTGTCGGAGAGGACAGGATCGATCATACTCCAAAGGATGAAAAGATCAGGATCAAACTTGGAGAGGCATTTGATGTGGTTGGCGCAAGGAAACAGACTGACTGGAAAAAGATCGCATATGACACCTATGAGGCAGCATTTGAGATTTCATTGAGGAACCAAAAGAATGAGGACGTGACGGTTAAGGTTATTGAACCGATACCGGGAGACTGGAGCATGCTCAATTCGTCTCATGAATACATAAAGACAGGGGCGTTCACCGCTGAATTTGCTATCCCTGTTCCGAAAGACAAGGAAGTGAAGCTGACATACAGCGTAAGGATGAGATACTAAGTGTTATTCTTAAGCAGCGGGAATTCCATCTCTTCCCTCTGTT
>WSSedA1B2DRAFT_1000094_pt1 | contig 16357 bp, 15 predicted proteins | sample WetSurSiteA1Bulk_FD_9465 | JGI IMG/M metagenome (IMG submission 9465) | reverse complement strand
CTCGGCTTCAGTTATTGCATAACTTCCGGTCTCTATATACAAGTTCCCCATGAATAATGGCATATCAACTGACGGTTTTTGTTTGAATGTAATGACATAATGCGGCTTGTTGGCGATTTCAACCACAGTTGCGAGGGAATAATCATAGTATTTCATTGCGTCCATTGTAAGTACCGACTCGGTGTTTTTTGCTATATCAAGCTGAAGAACGGTTACAGGACCACCCTGGAGCTTGAATAGAACAGTATCCATTCTTTCAACATCCGATCCTTTTCTTCCTTTATAAATTCTGGCTCCATCAAAACGCAGGTCGCTATTGTAAGGGGCTTTGAATATCTCCACAACAGCCTCGCCGATAGAGACATAAGTCCTGTTCTTACGGATGGTTTCCCTGTAAAATGCAGTCATCAGATTTGGCTCATCAATATAGTTTTTTCCTATCCTGCTGATAGCATTTCTTACAATTGCCTCAGGATCGACAGGCTTGACGATGATCTCCTTTATGGGGATAGGAGCTGAAACCATGGAGATGACATTCTTATATCCGTCCTCCCTCAGATCGGTAAGTGGTACAACCTTGTTTTTGTATCCAAGGAAGGTCACTTCAAGATTCCTTGATGTCTCTGTTTCAGAGATCTTAATTAAGAACTCACCATCAATATTTGTAACAGTTGCAACATTAGACTCCTTGACGGCTACACCAGCAAATACGAGAGGAGTCCCTGTTTCAGCATCAACGATTTTGCCTTTATAGGTAAGTGTCTTTTGCTGATCATTTTTCTTCCTCTCAGGAGCGGTACCTGCATAAATTGTCTGTGCTGTAAAAGCTGACAATAAAAGCAGTGTGACAAGTGATAAATTTCTGATTGTTTTCATGGCATCAAATCATTTAGTTAAATTTATTTCAATCGTTTTAATTGTGCTTAGTTTTCTTTTCAGCCATATGACCAGAGATGTATGGTTTTACCCTATACTTTCTTATAATTATTTTTCTATCTTACTGCAATATTCGGGATTGACATATGGCGAGAAAACTTGTTAAAACCACGAATGCTCTTCTATCTGGATCATCATATCTGGTAAGTTCCCTTGCAGGGAGTCCTTCCATTAAGGGAATGCCTGTAAGCATTTCTTTTGAACTTACCAATCAATGTAATCTGAAATGTCCCGAATGCATCTCAGGTTCTGATCTGATGAAAAGGAAGCGTGGATTTATGGATTTTGGATTATATAAAAAAGCAATTCTTGAACTGAGGCCTTTTCTGTATTATATAAATCTTTATTTCCAGGGGGAGCCTATGATGCATCCTCAGTTTTTTGCCTTTCCGGAATTGACTGATGGGATAAATACAGTTGTATCTACAAATGGTCATTTCCTCACGGCTGAAAATTCGGAAAGACTGGCAAAGTCCGGTCTGACAAAGCTCATCATTTCACTTGACGGTATGGACCAGGAGATTTATTCCAGATACAGGCAGAAAGGGGAATTAGGGAAGGTAATTTCAGGCATTAGAAATGTAGCTGCTGCACGCGATAAGGTTCATTCTCCACTGAAAATGGAGCTTCAATTCCTGGTAAACCGGTACAATGAACATCAGATTCCTGAAGCCGCTGGCTTTGCAAAAGAGGTTGGAGCCCGTCTGAAACTGAAATCGATGCAGGTGATTTCACATAATGACATTGAGAAATGGATGCCTGAAGGAAGAAAATTAAGAAGGTATGAAGAAATAAATGGCAAAATTGCTATAAAGAATTCAATGCCTGATAGATGTCCGCGACTGTGGTTTAATCCTGTTATCACCTGGGATGGACTTGTAATACCTTGTTGTTTTGACAAGAATGCAGAATTCGTGATGGGGGATCTTAAAACGGAATCATTCAGAACAATATGGAATAATGCCCGTTATAAGGAATTCAGGAAACATGTTTTTGGCGGAAGGAAGTCAATAGGCATTTGCAGAAACTGCACATCAGGAATGAAAAGAAGTATAATATGCTGATTTCAGGAATCTCCTGATCATAAGGCAATAACTGAGCATTAGGCTTGCTGATACCGGGAGATTAAACTGTCATAACATCCTTCTCTTTCGAAGCCATGACTTTATCAACTTTTAAGGAATAGTCATGGACCATTTGCTGAACGTTTTCAGTGGCATCCTTTTCAATATCTTCCGGAAGCCCTTCTTTTAACATCCTCTTTAGTTCATCATTTGCCCATTTGCGTGCATTCCGGAGACTTATTTTTGCTGTCTCTCCTTCATTTCTTACCTGTTTGACAAGCTGGTGTCTTCTCTCTTCGGTAAGGGGAGGGATATTGATCCTGATGACCTCACCGTTATTTACAGGCGTAAGACCGATATTAGCAGCCATTATGGCCTTTTCGATTGTCCCCAGAATATTCTTCTCCCATGGCTGAATAAGGATAGTCTTAGGATCCGGAGTATTAATATTTGATACCTGTGCCAAAGGTGAATTAACACCATAGTATTCAATGGTAATACCATCGAGCAGTAGGGGGTTGGCTCTTCCGGCACGAAGGTGCGCAAGTTCATGTTCAAGATGTTCCAGTGCTTTCTGCATCCTGTCTTTTGTTTCTTCTATTATAAGCTCAACTTCTTCGTTCATATATCATGGATTAGGGTTGACTTATTAAATACTCAAAACCTGGTTTACTGATTCCATTCCTATATACAGTAAAAGATTATCAAAAATAATAAAATGACTGAAACCAATAACTCTTCAATTACAAATTAGTGTTCCAATTTCTGTTCCTTTTACAACTTTCAGAAGATTTCCGGCTTTGTTCATATTAAAAACCACGATTGGCATACTGTTTTCACGGCACATCGTAAAAGCTGTCGGGTCCATTACTTTAAGTCTTCTATCAATTACCTCCTCAAACGAGATATTGTCAAATTTTCTGGCATCAGGATCTTTTTCAGGATCGGATGTATATACTCCATCCACTCTTGTGCCCTTTAGAAGTACATCAGCCCCAATTTCAACTGCTCTTAAAGCTGCTGCTGTATCAGTTGTAAAAAAAGGATTGCCGGTTCCGCCTGACAGAATGCAAATAGTCCCGTTTTTCATGGCTTCTGTCACCTTGTCCCTGTTATAAAGCTCTCCTACCGGTTCCATTCTGATCGATGTAAATACTTTGCTTTTTCCGCCCGATTTTATTATTGCACTTTCCAATGCCAGGCTGTTAATTACGGTCGCAAGCATTCCCATCTGATCTCCCTTTACACGGTCAAATCCCGATTCAGTTCCATTGAGTCCGCGGAAAATATTCCCGCCTCCAATCACTACAGCGACTTCGCATCCTTTTGCCGCTATATCTGTGACCTGCTTTGCATATTCTTCCAGAACCTGATTGCTGATTCCATAATTCCCGTTACCCGAAAGCGACTCACCGCTTAATTTCAGCAAAATCCTGGTATATTTCATGGCAAAACTTTTTTTGTAGCGAAAAGTGATTTATATGAAAATCTCTGAATCCGATCAGTGTGACGAAATTAATAAAAAAAATGGCGCCTTAGAGCGCCATTTGATTATTAATGAATTATGAACGGTATACTAAAGATTCAGAGTGAACCGTTTGAAAGCAGTCACAGTCAGTTCCTTATCGTTAGACTGAAGATACTGTCTGATAGTAATTTTATTATCCTTGACAAATTCCTGATTCAACAATGTGCTCTCCTTGTAAAATTTACTGAGTTTACCCTGTGCTATTTTCTCGAGCATGCTATCAGGCTTACCGTCACGTTTTGCCTGTTCTTTGCCAATCTCTATTTCCTGGGCGATTACTTTCTCAGGGACATCTTCCTTGTCGACAGCAACTGGATTCATTGCAGCAACCTGCATGGCGACATCCTTATAAATCTGAACATCAAGACCCGCTTTTGAGAAGCCTACTATTGTGGCCAGCTTGTTCCCGGGATGAATATATGCCTGTACATGAGATGCTTCGATCTTTTCAAAATAGGCAAGTTCGATTTTTTCACCAATTATTCCCATATATTCAATGATCTTTTCGCCGACTTTGGTATTATCGAGCTGCAGCGTCTTCAAGCTTTCAAGATTTGCAGGATTCTTTGTAAGTGCCAGATCGAGTATCTTGTTGGCAAGGGAAATAAATTCAGCGTTTTTTGCGACAAAATCAGTTTCACTGTTAAGTACAATCATTGCACCCAGCTTACCATTTGCTGCAACTTTTGAAAGGACTACCCCTTCAGTCGCTTCCCTGTCAGCCCTTTTGTTTGCTACAGCCTGTCCCTTTTTCCTGATTATTTCTACTGCTTTGTCGAAATCTCCGTTCGATTCTTCAAGGGCCTTTTTGCAGTCCATCATCCCGGCCAGGGTCATTCTCCTTAACTTCGCAACATCAGCAGAACTTATAGTAGCCATATTATTCTCTATTTAAATTATCTGTTATTTTTTTTATTCTTCTTCAGCCTCATCAGTCTCTTCTGCAACTACTTCTTCTTCCTCTTCAGCCTCGTCGATAACATTTTCTTCATCAACCTCAACTTCTTCTTCCTCTTCAACAATTGCTTCGATTACCGAATCCGGAAGATCTTTGGTTTCCAATTCTTTTCTTATATATTTCTTGTCTTTCTGTGCCGGCTCTTTATCTTTTTCCAGTTTTCTTTCGTTAAGACCTTCTTCAATTGACTGGCAAAGAATACCCACTATCAGTGATATTGATTTTGATGCATCGTCGTTTGCAGGTATTGGGAATTCTATATCGGAGGGATCAGAATTGGTGTCGACCATTGCGAAAACGGGAATGCCAAGCCTTTTTGCTTCTCTGACTGCAATGTGTTCTTTGCATACATCAACTACAAAAAGAGCAGAAGGAAGGCGTGTCAGGTCAACAATACTGCCAAGAGTCTTTTCAAGCTTTGCTCTCTGACGTGTGACCTGAAGTCTTTCCCGTTTTGAAAGGTTTGTAAAGGTACCGTCGGTAGCCATTTTATCAATTGAGCCCATCTTTTTAACAGCCTTGCGGATAGTAGGAAAGTTAGTGAGCATTCCTCCGGGCCAGCGTTCTGTAACGTAGGGCATATTGACTGATTTGACTTTTTCGGCAACGATCTCTTTTGCCTGCTTTTTAGTGGCAACGAAAAGGATCTTTTTACCTGATCTTGCAATTTGTTTCATGGCAGAAGCTGCTTCATCGAGCTTCACCACAGTTTTTTCAAGGTCAATGATATGGATTCCGTTACGCTCCATAAATATATAAGGAGCCATTGCTGGATTCCATTTTCTTTTAAGGTGACCGAAATGAACACCGGCATCAAGTAATTCCTGGAAATTTGTTCTTGGCATTTTTTATGGTTTTAAGTTTACATTCTGTTCAATCAATTACAGAGTAGCTCCNAACAGGAAGTCTCTGCAATTTAGATACTAAACCTGCATCTATGATGACTGATCTGTTTATTTCTAACGTTTACTGAACTGGAATCTCTTACGAGCTTTCGGACGACCCGGTTTTTTCCTTTCGACTTCGCGGGGATCACGAGTCACAAAACCGTTTGCTTTCAGTACCGACTTGTTTTCCGGGTCAATCAATACCAGGGCTCTGGTTATACCAAGGCGAAGAGCTTCAGCCTGACCTTTTACTCCGCCGCCGTCAAGATTTACATTGATATCATATTTGTCAATGGCATTCATAACAACTAGCGGTTGTGTAACGACATACTGCAATGTCTCAGCACCAAAATATTCCTTATAATCCCTGTCATTTACAGTTATTTTCCCTTTGCCATCACTTAATACTACTCTCGCAACGGCTGCTTTTCTTCTACCAATGGCATTTACTGGCTCCATAAATATTCCTTAATGTTTTTAAAGTTCTAATTTCTTTGGTTTCTGAGCTTCATGTGGATGTGAAGAACCTGCATAAACGTGCATATTCTTGTAGATGGCTCTCCCGAGGCGGTTCTTTGGAAGCATTCCTCTAACGGCATTTTCTACAAGTCCAATAGGATTTTTCTTCAGCATCTCTTCAGCTGTCGTAAATCTCTGTCCTCCCGGGTAACCAGTATGCCGTACATACTCCTTAAGTGACCATTTATTTCCCGATAAAGTGACTTTTTCGGCATTAATAATCACAACGTTATCACCGCAATCGACATGAGGTGTAAAGTTGGTTTTGTGCTTGCCTCTCAGAGTTGAAGCAACCACTGTTGCAAGACGACCAAGAGCCGCGCCTTCTGCATCAACCAGGACCCACTCCTTGCTTACGGTCTCTTTGTTTGCCGAAACTGTTTTATAACTTAAGGTGTCCACTTCTATTTGATTTTTAAAATTGTAACAATTGAATTTGATGTAAAACCCCTTATTTTGGGACTGCAAAAATACAATATATTTCCTAAAAAAAAAGAATATTGAACATAATTTATATGTGATAAACAAAACTAAGCTTATTTTTACCTGACGCGAACTACAGTAAAAACAAAATTGTTATTGAGACTTATGTCTGATGATAAAACATTTCTAAGTAAAGCAATTGAAATCGCAGCTTCTGGGATAAAAAATGGAGGTGGTCCATTCGGTGCAGTTATTTCCAAAAACGGTAAAATAATCGCAGAATCAAATAACAAGGTCATTTTAAACAACGATCCCACAGCACATGCTGAAATACTTGCTATCAGGAAGGCCGCAGATCTGCTTGGAACCCATGACCTCAGTGGTTGTATGCTTTATGCATCATGCGAACCATGTCCTATGTGTCTCGGCGCTATTTACTGGTCTGGTATAGAAAGGGTTGTTTATGCTTCTGACCGCCTTGATGCTGCTGCAATAGGATTCAATGATGAACTGATATATAATGAAATTTCCCTTGATCCCTCAAAAAGAAGGATCCCTTTCCTGCGTATTGAAGATAAGAATGCGAAGGATGTATTCAGGAAATGGGAGGAATACGATGGCAAAGAACCTTACTGAAAAATGACTGATACTACCAGACTGGGAATGGACTTTTTTACAAGAGATGTGCTTGATGTCGCTCCGGGATTATTATCAAAAGTACTGGCAATCAGATCGGATGATGGTGTGACAAGGAGATTTATTATTTCAGAAACTGAAGCCTACAGGGGTTCGGAAGATAAAGCCTGTCATGCATCTAAGGGAAGGACCGCCCGAACTGAAATCATGTACCGTGAAGGAGGCAGACTCTATGTCTATTTTGTTTATGGGATGTACTGGATGCTGAATATTGTTACCGGAGCCGAAAATAATCCACAGGCTGTGCTGATAAGGAGCTTTGAAAATTGCAACGGTCCTGGTCGTGTGACAAAATTGCTTGGGATCGATAAATCGTTTTATGGTGAGGACCTTACAAGCTCTTCAAGAATCTGGATTGAGGATTCAGGATTCTTCCCTGTTTATGAAGCTGGTCCACGAATCGGAATTGATTATGCAGGAGAATTTTGGAAAGCAAAACCCTGGAGATTCTATTTAGGATAATCACAAATCTTCTGAAAACAGCTTTATTTGTTTTGAAACCGAAATCCCTATTTGAGGATTTCAGGGCGTTAAATTGAAGTTAAATGCCAGACAGGATGCGCGCAAATAATATTTTTTTACGTTCTTTGTCTGGTTGAAAATCAAATAATAACCAATATGAATTCAATCTGGGGCAATTTCCGCCGCCTGAATACCATCACCGGATGGATCCTTTTTTTTATTTCATCAGTGGTATATCTTTCGACTCTTGAACCTACAGTAAGCTTCTGGGACTGTGGAGAATTCATTCTTTCATCATTCAGACTTCAGGTCGGGCATCCTCCGGGAGCTCCTCTTTTCCTGATGATCGGACGATTAGCAACCATGTTCGCCGGAGGTGATACTTCAAAGGTTGCGATGATGATGAATGCCCTGTCGGCATTGTGCAGCGGTTTTGCCATTATGTTTTTATTCTGGACTATTACGCATCTTGTACGGAAAGTATATTCCGGAAATAATGGTGTCGAACCTAAAAATATTCCGGCAATTCTCGGAAGCGGGATAATTGGTGCCCTTGCCTATACTTTTTCAGATACTTTCTGGTTTTCGGCAGTAGAAGGCGAGCTTTATGCTCTTTCCTCACTCGTTACAGGACTTGTTTTCTGGGGAATGCTTAAATGGGAGGAAGAGGCTGATAAGCCTTATTCAGGAAGATGGATTATCCTCATTGCATATATTATGGGACTGGGTTTGGGAATCCACAGGCTAAACCTTCTGGTTCTGCCGGTTCTTTCTTTTGTATTTTATTTCAAAAAATATGAGGTTACCAGAAAAGGCGTGATACAAACGCTATTGCTCTCTGTGGTCATCCTTTGGCTTATGGTGTTTGTTCTGATACCCGGGGTCCCGAAAGTTGCTGGTTGGATTGAATTACTCTGTGTAAATGGTATAGGTCTTCCATATAATAGCGGGCTTATTCTTTTTGTAATCCTTCTTTTAACAGGCCTGGTGATTAGTATCAGGTATTCATTAAAATCAAGGAGGATCATACTGAACTATGTCCTGACAGCTATCACGGTGATATTGATAGGATACTCATCCTATGCGATGATCATGATCAGATCATCTGCCCGTCCTCCAATGAACCAGAATAATCCTTCTGATATTTTTTCTCTTTCATATTATATAAATATGGAGCAATACGGAAGCTCACCCAAAATTTACGGGAATTATTACAGCGCTCCAGTTGTTGACGTAAAAAGCACTGTTGCCGGATACAACAAGATCAAAGGCAGATATGAACCTTACTACCGGCCGGAATATGTGTACAAGAAAGAATTCATGACAATCTTCCCGCGGATGTACAGCGATGATCCTGATCATGAAAAAGCTTACAAATACTGGGGAAATATTACAGGAAGAAGGTATTCGGTAACTTCCGGTTCAGATAAGGGTATCATAATATGTCCGACATTCGGTGAGAATCTGCGGTATTTCTTCCGCTATCAGACAGGATTCATGTATCTCAGATATTTCATGTGGAATTTTGTTGGCCGCCAAAATGATAATCAGGGTAACGGTAATCCTCTTCAGGGTAACTGGATAAGCGGTATTAAATTTATTGATGAAGCGAGGCTTGGTGATCTCGATAAGATGCCTTCTGATATTAAAGATAATCCTGGCAGAAATACATATTTCTTTCTCCCTTTGCTGTTAGGTATAGCCGGAGCATTCTGGCAATATAAAAAAGGTAAAAATAGTTTCTGGCTTGTTTTTGCTTTCTTCATAATGACAGGAGTTGCAATAATTTTTTATTTAAATCAGTATCCAAATCAACCCAGGGAGAGGGATTATGCTTATGCCGGTTCGTTTTACGCATTTTCTGTCTGGATCGGAATAGGATTTATGTTCGTTTATGAGAATCTTAAAAAATATCTCAACGAAGCACTCACTGCTGCAGTGACCTTTATCATTCTTCTTTTTGCGGTTCCGGTTCGTATGGCAGCTCAGAACTGGGACGATCATGACCGTTCGAACCGTTACACTGCTCGTGATATAGGAGCTAACTACCTATTATCATGCGCTCCGAACGCAATCCTTTTTACATACGGGGATAATGATTCATTCCCAGTATGGTACGTTCAGGACGTTGAGCAGGTAAGATCGGATGTGCGTGTAGCCAACCTCAGTTATTTCCAGGCGGGCTGGTATATAGATATGATGCGTCAGAAAGCATTTAAATCAGATCCTATGCCTCTATCCCTTCCTTCTGAAAAATATATTGAGGGTGAAAGGGATCATCTGCCCGTGGAAGCGAGAATTGAAAAACCGGTTTCCCTTGAACAAATTGTCGAGTTCGCAGGACAGGATGACAAAAAATATAAGGTAGATGCAACCGGTAGAGGCGATTACCTTAATTTTCTGCCAACGAATAAATTCATTGTCGATGTAGATTCGGCAAAAGTTCTCTCAAATGGTACAGTTAAGGAATACTTTAAGGACAGGATTTTGTCACCGATGATCTGGGAATACTCTGAGAGCAATGCTTTCAAAGGGGACCTTGCCATGATGGACCTTATATCAACAAATAAATGGGAGAGGCCGATATATATTTCAACAACAGTTCCTTCGAGCCAGTACAAAGGTCTTGAAAAATATTTTGTTCAGGAAGGGATTACTTACAGAATTGTTCCTGTTAAAACCGGCAAATCGGAAGACGGAGAATATGGAATGATCGATCCTGTTGTGATGTATGATAATATGATGAATAAATACAGGTGGGGAAATGCAGCTGATCCTTCAGTATATCTCGATGAGAACAACAAAAGGATGCTTAGCAATTTCAGGAGAATTTTCGGAAATCTCAGCAAAGCTCTTCTTATGTCGGGCGATACAACAAAAGCAATTGAAGCTGCTCACAGAGGTCTTGATATTGTCCCGGCTGAAAAGATGCCATATGATTTTTTTGTTCTAGGTCTTGCCGAGGTACTAATCAGAGCGGGAAATGCTGATGAAGGAAATAAAATCCTTAACGATGTAATTAATTATTCGAAAGAATACCTGGATTATGCAGCAGCCATGGATCCAAAAAGACAGTTTGGCATGGACTATCCAATTGGAATAAATATGCAGTCGCTTCTGGATATAAATAATATGGCGGTTGAACTGAAGATGGATCAGCTCGTAAATACGGTTTCATCAGATGTAACTAAATACTATAGTATTTTTTATTCAGACAAATAACTGATCATGCGGCTTTACAGGCCATTATTCCTTCTTAAGCTGTTTTATCCAGATGCAATTTTCAGGATAAAGACAAGGAATAAAGAATTATGTCTGACTTTTGATGATGGTCCTCATCCTGACTCAACATTCCGGATCCTTGATATTCTTGACGCACATGGTATCAAGGCACTGTTTTTTTGCAACGGGCAGGAAGCCGAAAAATACCCAGCGCTGATTTCTCTTATCAGATCGAAAGGACATATAATCGGCAATCATGGATATCGTCACCTCAACGGATTTATGACGAATTTTCAGGTATATGTCAGGAATATTGCTGAGGGTGCAATCTTCACCTCGCAATATTTGCTGAGACCCCCCTATGGCCGGATTCGCCCTTCACAATACAATGAGCTTTCAAAGAATTACAAAGTCGTATTTTGGGATCTGATGCCTTATGATTACGATAAGCAGATGACCAGCGAAAATGTATTAAATGTTTTGAAAAAAAGAATAAGACCCGGTTCTGTTATTGCACTGCATGACAAACCATCTTCATCAGTTCTCTCTTTTCTGGAAGAGTTTATTAATTATGCTTGGGATAAGGGCTACAGATTTGCTATTCCACAATTTTCATTTAAGGAATGATCCAGCCTCAGTCAAAAGACGTCTGAAGCACCTGTCTACTTCTGATGATAGCCCGTCACTTAGAACAGGAAAAGGATTTTCATGTGTATACGGATATGGAAAATCCCAAATCTCGACCTGATTATTTTTTCTGCCGGTCCAGGATGTTAAAGTATTTACTATTCCATTCGCAGGAATTACAATATCTTTTTTTAATGCAATTGATCGGATCTGACCTTTAAGTCTCCCAAGGATATATTCTCGAAAAATCCTGAATCTTCCAAGATCTATCATCGATCTGAAAGCCATCCCGATCTGAGTTGAACGGAGGAATTCAGATAAAGGATTTTTATGATCTATATTACTTTCAAAATCATTAAGATAATAAGAGTAGATCTTATCGTATGCCAGACTATCCATTATCAGCTTTGAGGTCCCCTTCATATTACTGAACACCGATCCTCCGCAAAACATAAAGAGTCTTGATCCTGAAAAAAGATCCTCAGGATTTCCCATCATTAAGTTCTGCGCAAGAAATGCCCCGATGGAATAAGCAAAGAGATTCACCTGACTGCTTCCCGGGATCACATTATGCTTCCCATTTTTTATCTGGTTCATCAGCTTTACTATATCAAGTGCTGTTTGATATCCTGAGTTTAAAAATCGCATAGGTTCCTCTGTAAGCCTTCTGCTGAGGGCAATATTCGCAAAAGTCGACATTGTAATTTCTTTTCCGGATTTGCTCCGTTTTTTTACGAATTCCTGCATAATCCTTGGATCGATCCATGATGAAGGAGCTCGGTTAATATGAAATGATATCGGAAAAAGAATAACATAACTCTCAGTAATCTGCGACAGCCAATAGGCCCACACAAGATACTTTATCCAGCTTCTTTCATTAAGACCGTGAAGGAAGAGTATAACTTTTCTGCTGTTTCTGTCTTCAGGAATAAAAACAGGATACGAGAACGAAATATTTTCAGAAATAGAGAAATCATCACTTCGTAAGAACTCAGCGGGATTTATGTCCGAAATAAATTTCTCATTGACAATTTTCACTGAAGATCCGGGAATGCTGATCTCACCGGCTTCCATGTTGAAGATCGATTTTAAGGAATAATAGTCTTTTGAATAACCCATAATCGTAATTAATTGTAATCTTATCTGATTGATTGTACAAAGGAAGGTACAGCCATGTGCCTTTACAAATTAATGTGCCGGATTATGTTCTTCTGGGACAAAAAGGTGTAATAAGTGACGTAATTATGAATTTTGGGATGAAATTTCCGGTTGAAACCGGAACTTAAAATCTTAAAATAGAATGAAAGCAGGAAAAAAGCTAAATTTGCTCCGGGCTAATATTTGATCTAGTGATCGACTTTCAAAAACCTATACCTTCTTATCTGATTGAGAAAGGAAATATTGTCAGATTAATACTGTTTACTTCTCTCTTTGCCCTGGTATTCATAAATCTTTATTCGCCTTTCGGCGCCGACAAATGGTTCACCCTGACCAGGCTGGAGTTCCTTACATACTCAAGCNTTGTGATTCTTATGGGTGTTCTTGTGGTTGTTGCAAGCAGGATTGTAATGTATCATTTTGGTAAAAAGCATATAATCAAATTGTGGCAATACCTGACCTGGATTTTTGCTGAAATAATGCTTATGTCCCTTTTTTATGCCCTATTTGAGAAATTTGTTCTTAAAGATATCCGTTATTTTATCGATCTTGTCAAGTTATCGGCAAGAAACACCGCACTTGTACTACTACTGCCATACTCTGTAATGTGGCTTTACTTTTCGTGGCGCGATAAAAAGGAACAGATTGAAAGGATGGCTGGCATTCAGTCTATTTCAGGCAATATCAGAGACATGATCCCTTTCTATGATGAAAAATCTGTGCTTAAATTTTCGATTAAAAAAGAAAACCTTCTGTATATAGAATCAGCTGAGAACTATGTCAGTATCTGTTACCTTAACAAAGGGAAGATCTCAAAATACCTGATGCGTGACACTCTGAAGAAGATGGAGGAGAATTTTTCAGGAACGGAAATAATCCGCTGCCACAGGTCATATATGGTCAACTTCGAAAAAGTTAAAGTTATCAAGAAGGACAAAGATGGTCTGAAGCTTGAACTGGATAACCCCTCTATGACAGATATTCCTGTTTCAAAGACTTATGTTGATAATGTCATGCAGACCTTCTCAAAATACAGCCGGATGACCGAAAATTAGCTAAAAGGTTTAAAAATGCCTGATTTTATTTATCGGAATGAAATACTATTTTTGATCAGCCTTTATAAACAGACAGATGAATATTCTCATTCTTGGATCAGGCGGCAGGGAACATGCTCTGACTTGGAAGCTGGCTCAGAGCAAAAGAACAGACAATATTTACATTGCTCCAGGCAACGCCGGAACCAATTTGCTTGGAAAAAACCTGCAAATTGATCCTGAGGATTTTGAAGGAATACGGAAAGCAATAACCGATTACAACATAGGAATGGTAATAGTCGGTCCTGAGGCTCCATTGGTGAGCGGTATCCATGATTTCTTCCTTAACGACAGATTTCTGAAGGACATACCAGTAATAGGTCCTGTAAAATCAGCCGCACGCCTTGAAGGGAGTAAAGATTTTGCGAAAGAATTTATGACAAAATATAAAATCCCGACAGCAAGGTACAGAAGTTTTGACAAAACGAATCTGACTGAGGCAGCTCAGTTCCTCAAAACTCTCGGTCCCCCTTATGTCATTAAGGCTGATGGTCTTGCTGCAGGGAAAGGGGTAGTTATCCTTGAAAACTTTGACGAAGCTAAGGAAGAAATTAATGCTATACTCAACGGCAAGTTCGGATCGGCAGGACTAAAAGTGGTGATTGAACAATTTCTTAAAGGTATCGAATTATCGGTTTTTATTATTACTGACGGTAAATCGTATAAGCTTCTTCCTGAAGCAAAAGATTACAAAAGAGTAGGTGTTAAGGATTCAGGCCTGAATACGGGCGGTATGGGTGCTGTATCGCCTGTACCATTTGCTGATGCAATATTCATGGAGAAGGTAAAAGTCAGGATTATTGATCCGACAATGGCAGGATTAAAGGCTGAAGGTATTGAATACAAGGGTTTTATATTCTTTGGGCTTATTAAAGTTAATGGTGATCCTTATGTTATTGAATATAATGCGAGGCTGGGAGATCCCGAGTCGGAAGCTATAATCCCCCGGATAAAATCAGATCTTTTTGATCTTATGGAAGGTGTCGCAAAAGGAGATCTGGAAAAACGCAATCTGGATATCGATGAAAGATATTCTGCAACAGTCATGCTGGCTTCAGGCGGCTATCCGGGACATTATGAGAAAGGGTATGAAATCTCAGGACTTGACAGGACAAAAGAATGTTATCTCTTTCATGCGGGAACGAAAAATGATGATGAAAAACTAGTTACATCAGGGGGAAGGGTACTGGCTGTAAGCGCTTTTGGAAAGACACTAAAAGATGCTCTGGCAGGATCATACAGAAATGCCGGACTGATTTCATTCAGGAATATTTACTACAGAACAGATATAGGATTTGATTTATAGAATTTATGCTAGTAAAAAGACTCAGGGAGACAGGTCCCGGTATTCTAATTCTGATATTCATTATCATTCTGTTTACATGGACAGGGACCTTTCTTCACCCACACCTGCCATCTGATTATGGTTTTGACATTAAGCCGATGCCTCTCTATTCTTTAATGCTGAATTTAACCGGTTCAAATAGTCTTTTCAGTGTAATTATTGCTTTCATTTTGGCAGGTTTTGTTTCATTTCTGCTGGTAAATTTCAATACCAGCGTTTTCTTCATCAGTGAAAGAAACTTCCTTCCTGCATTGATTTATATTCTACTTACAAGCCTGTTTCTGCAGCAGCAATTCTTAAATCCTGTACTTCCTGCAGCAATCTTTCTTATTATAGGGGTTCAGAAAATAATGAAATCATACCGGGTTCAGGGTACAGCTTTTTCATTTTTTGATGCAGGAATGATGATCAGCATTGGAAGTCTGTTTTATGCGGGCTTCATCTGGCTTGGATTTTTGCTGATAATCGGAATAGCAATCCTGCGGACTGGTAGCATAAAGGAAATAATTATCTCTATTTTCGGATTAGCAACACCGGTCTTTATTTTATACGGGATTATGTATATAGCCGGGAAAGATATGAATTATCTGCTTGATGCTGCGACTTATAACCTGTTTACTAAAGAGGTTGATTTTAACTTCACCGGTTTGAACATTACTGTCTTTATAATTTCAGGTATAATTATTTTTATAGGAGTTATGCAGCTTCTGTCAGCAATTAATGCCAAAAAGATCAAGTCGCGCAAAACATTTGTTCTTCTTTTCTGGACACTTTTTATAATTATGGCTGTCTATTTTATTTTTAAATCCGTATCTGTTGAAATATTCTGGATTGCTGCTATACCGCCAACTTATTTTTTATCGCATTATTTTGTTTTTTCCAGAAGTAAGATACTTCCTGATATAATGCTTACTGTATTACTTATTCTATCGGTTGTTGTGCAGATATCAGGCCTTATTCAGCAGCGCTAATAAATCATTGATAAAATGTAGACTTCCGATCCTGCCTCTTGAGTTTANTCAATTTAAAAACCATCCAATCACCACTGTAATTCCCTGTTCAGTATCATGTCTGATTGAAGGATCATTCCGTGCATTTTTCGGCGGTGTATAAAAGTGTTTCTTAAGAAATATGGCAGCAAAAGTTTATTTCTTTCTTGCTGCAGGTTTAACAAAATTTCTTTGAATCCATCCAGGTACTAATGATGCACCGATGATCAGGTATGGATAATAGCTGATGATCCTCCAGATGATTGCAATTGCAAGCGCAAGGCTTCCTACATATTCGGAATCAGCCGGAATTGTATCTGAAATATATCTGCCCAGGATAATTTCTGCGAAACCGCTTCCCCCGGGTGTAGGACTTATAATCATCATTATCCAGGTAACAAGTTGCCTTGCAAAGATCAGTAGATGATCATTTATTGTAAAAAAAGCAA
>WSSedA1B2DRAFT_1000091_pt1 | contig 16475 bp, 15 predicted proteins | sample WetSurSiteA1Bulk_FD_9465 | JGI IMG/M metagenome (IMG submission 9465) | reverse complement strand
GTCACAGCATCATTCAGCTTCAGCCTTATTTTCCCTGAACGATCCAGAAAATAAATTGATGATTCATCAGACACGACAATATAATCTTTACCCGATACTTTGTAAAAGCTGGCTTCTGCAGTTACCAAACCAGCAGTTTTGAAAGGCTCCCAGCCCTTCACAACACTTCCTGACTTGTCGTAACAATATATAAGTTTATCTTCCCCGGCTATGACAAGCCTGTAAGTGCTGTTATTATCATAATCAAAAAGAGCAAGGGAATTTGTTGCAGGAGACCTTAATCTTACAGGATATCTATCAACATAGTTACCATTCCTGTCAAGAAGATGAAGATTGTTCTTTCCCGAAAACAATAACTGATACTTGCCGTTCCTGTAATAGTCGATCATGTACACCGTGCCGGTGATTTTCTCTTTCAGTGGAACTTTCCACAAAACCCGGCCTGCAGCATTAATCAGATAGGCATTGTTTCTTGCATCCTGTATAAATATCTCCTTTGCCCCTGTATTATGATTGGTAAAAAAGAAAGGTTTGATACCTGCAGTTGTATCGAGAAGAGTTTCCCATTCGGTTTTTGATTCTTCCCTTATCACATCCTTATAACTGACCGACAAGCTGTTATAAATCATTCCGTTAATTGAAGCAAACTGAAATCCCACAGATTGAATCTTGTCGAGTGAGCTTTTGGCAGATTTCAGGGCTGTCGCTATTTCCTGATTGAAATACTGAGAAAAAAAGTTGATGCTGTTCGATGGAACACAATAGAATAGATATCCTGCCCTGCTGGGAATCAATTTTTCAAAATCACGATAAAGCATATCATTTGCCAGCGTATTGTTCAGCATATTGTCATACAGCAGACGGGAAACAGTGGTATATGAGTTCCCTGTGATCATATAATTGTCATAAAAGGCGTACCATGAATCTGTGAATCCGGGAGCAAAATCAGGCATCATGACTGACAGTAGTCCGGTTTGATCTGTCTGGTAAACAGGCATCCTGGTTTGTTCATCAGGCCTGAAATAAGTTATTTTGGCTTTTTCTCCAAGGAATTCAAGAAAGATATTTTCACATTGAACACGGTTTTTTAATTCATAAATAACAAGTGAGTTCTGGCTGACAGGATTGTTTTTAAAATTTATATAAGCTTTTGTTATTTCATTACCCAGAAACGGGATAAGCTGTTCGGCCATTTGAATCACAGGTTTCGGTTCGGTTGCAGTAATTCTTTTCCCCTGTTCCTGAGGTGCATAAACAATTGACTCAAAAAAAGATGTTGCAGAAGGAAGAATGTTGTAGGTCCTTAATTCAACCGGTTGAACTGATTTGTAACGGTATAGTATTTCTGAAGGATCGTTGCTATCACTGTAACCACTTATTACAACTCCATCCTCCTTGATAAGCAAATCACCTCCGGCGCTTCCGCCAAGTTTTATGATATTGTCAGCGAGAAAAGATTTATCCGGTGCCAGTATTCTATTGATACTTTTTCTAAGATTGCTGAATACTATGAATATTTTATCTTCATTTTCGCCTGCCGAGAGCAGTATCCTTGAAAATCCAGGCATATTCCTGATATCTTTACCCTCATAATTCTGAAATACGGCTTTTTTGATCAGTTCTTGCGAGGTGCTGCAGATTACCAGCCCTGAACTGAGAGTCACAAATACAGTATCCTTCCTGTCATTTAAGCTATACGGGAGTCCGATCAGTTTTTTGCCGGCAATCTTCTTTTCAAAAATTCCCTTTATCCCTGATTCCAGCAATGCGTCTCTGAGCTGCCTGAAACTTGTCTCTGCAGGAACTGTTTTTGAGAGAAAAGGAACAAGCGCTCCATTTTCGTCAGCATGAAAAGAGATAATAGCATTTCCTTCCTGAAGGATCTTCTTATATCCCGGTTTATTTATCTGATCTGCTAAATAATTCAGCTTTATTTTAAAATTTCCAAACTCCTTAAGGTTTTCAATCTCAGCAAAAAGTCCTTTTCCTGTTGTAACTGAGTTAATGAGATTCCTCAGATCAATTGTCTCTATTACAATACAGGCATCAGAACCAATCACTTTGTAAGGATCAGTAAAAAGGTCCTTTCTGCCCTGATGAAGAATATATCCAAGTAAAACCACACCAGCTATCAGAACCACAAGGAAGAAGATTGCAATACGCTTGCCCACGTTAAAACAATTGTGAATATCTGTCTGTAAAATTAAGAAAAAAAAGGTGCTGATCTAGTTTTGGCACGCCTTTTGCACCTTATATATTACACAGGCAATCTCAAATATATACTTGATCCTTCAAGTTCAGCCAGGTCAAAAGCCTGGCTTTCATTATTTTATCAAAATGACCTATACCCTATGATTTCCCTTACATCCCTTACAGTCTTCGAAGCACTCTCCCTTGCTTTTTCACCGCCTTCTCTGACAACTCTGGCCATGTATTTATTATCTGCAAGAATATCATTGATCCTGTTTCTGATAGGATCGGTAGCTTTAATTATGTCTTCTGCCAGCTGCTTTTTAAGGTCTCCGTATCGGATTTCGCATTTGGCATGCTTATCTGTGAAATATTTAACAGTCGAAGGGTCAGATACCACATTCATGATAGTAAAAAGATTCTGAACTGGTTCTGACATTTTCTGCCCCATTTCAGTAGGTCCCGTATCTGTCACTGCACTCATCACCTTTTTTCTTATGACCTGCGGCGGATCAGCCAGAAAAATTCCGTTACCTTCACTTTTTCCCATTTTCCCTGTACCGTCCAGGCCCGGTATCTTAACGAGTTCATTGCCGAAATTATAAGCATCAGGTTCAGGGAAATAATTGACCCCATAAATCATATTGAATCTTCTGGCAAACCTCCGGGTCATCTCAAGATGCTGTTCCTGGTCCTTACCGACCGGTACCTTATTTGCTCTATGAATAATAATATCCGCTGCCATCAGTACCGGGTAGGTCAATAGCCCGGCGTTTATGTTATCGGGATGTTTTCTTACCTTTTCCTTAAATGAAGCAGTCCTCTCAAGTTCCCCGACATAAGCATTCATATTCAGAAGGAGATATAGTTCCGAAACCTCCTTTATATCACTTTGAATGAAAACTGTGGCAATCTCCGGATCGATTCCGCAGGCAAGATACTCAGCGAGAACCTGTTTAATGTTTCCCTGCAGATCATCTGGTTTGGGATGTGTGGTAAGCGCATGATAATCAGCGATAAAGAAAAAGCAATTGTTTTCCTTTTGCATCTTCAGGAAATTTCTGATTGCTCCATAATAGTTTCCAAGATGAAGGTTTCCCGTCGATCTTATGCCGCTCACTACAGTCTCCATTGTAATCTTTAATAAAATTCACCGCAAAATTAATTCTTTTTCCGAAAATCGTACCTTTGCCTGTTCACAATAGAAAAGGCCATGGAATCAACGCGACAGAAAAAAGTATCTAGACTTATACAGAAAGAGATGGCCGACATCTTTCTTAAAAGAGGCAGCGAGCTGGCACACGGTAAAATGGTTTCAGTTACAAAAGTAAGAGTCAGCCCCGATCTTTCATTTGCCAAAGTTTATATCAGCATCTACCCCTCAGCAGGGCAGGATGATGTACTGAAGGCTATACAGGATCATTCATCAAAAATAAGATTCGAAATGGGGCAAAAAATAAGAAAACAACTCCGGATTGTACCTGAAATAGCATTCTTCATCGACGACAGCCTTGATTATATTGATAAAATTGACAAATTGCTGAAATCCTGAAACCGATGCAATACGACCCCATTAAAAAAATAGTGGGCCGGTTTTTTTCAGGTCCTGTTTTCATGAGGAGATTATTCTATTTTTTGCTTGATCTGCTTCTGCTCCGGACCTGGCACGTAAAAAAAGCCCTGAAGAAAATTGTCAGGAAATACCCTGATGAGGCATATGTGCTTGATGCAGGCGCAGGATTCGGACAATATACCTGGAGAATGACCCGGCTTAATAAACACTGGAAAATCAGGGCTGTCGATATTGACCAGGCGCACATCAATGCCAATAATATCTTTTTCAGCAAGGCAGGCCTTTCAGCAAGTGTTGTGTGTGAAATCCTGGACCTTGCCGCGCTGAAAGAAACTGATACTTTTGATTTTATCTTATCGGTTGATGTTATGGAACATATTGAGGATGATGAGCTTGTCTTCAGAAATTTCTGCCGGGCTCTCAGATCCGGGGGCACACTTCTTGTTTCAACACCCTCCGATCAGGGCGGTTCTGATGTCCATAGTGAAAAGGATAATTCATTTATAGATGAACATGTAAGGGACGGATACGGTATATCCGAAATTTCACAGAAGCTTGAAAGAGCAGGTTTCGATAAAATTAAGGCATCTTACACATACGGGAAACCAGGCAATATTTCCTGGCGCTTATCTATGAAATATCCCGTAAAGCTGCTTAATACTTCAAAGCTTTTTTTCCTGGTTCTGCCTTTTTATTACCTGATATTNTTCCCCTTTGTTGTAGTACTCAATATTTTTGATATCTTTTTGATTCATAAATCGGGAACCGGATTACTGGTTTCAGCAAGCAAAAATTAATGAGACTATCCGTATATATCGCTAAAAGATATCTCTTTGCAAAAAAATCGAGGAATGCCATAAATGTCATATCCTCAATTTCGGTTGCCGGAGTTACCGTAGGGACAATGGCGCTTATAATTGTCCTTTCAGTGTTTAACGGGCTTGAGACTCTTGTACGCTCAATATTTAATACTTTCGACCCCGACCTGAAAATCACACCTGTTGAAGGAAAAACATTCATACCGGATAGTTCCAGACTTTCGCTACTTTCCAATATAAACGGAGTTGCATGCTATTCGCTTTGCCTGGAAGAGAATGCCCTTCTGAAATATGGCGAAAAACAATATATTGCTACAATAAAAGGAGTGGATGAAAATTATACACAGGTCACCGGCATTGACAGTTCAATGTGGGATGGGGATTTCATCCTCCGGTCAGAACAGGGACGACCCTATGCAATTCCCGGTATCGGAATTGCAAATTTTCTGGGACTTAGAATTAATTTCATCACACCGCTGGTCATTTATGTTCCAAAAAGAACCGGCACTCCCGAACTCAATGCTGAAGATGCGTTTGTAAGAAATTTTATTTTCCCTTCAGGAATATACCAGGTTGAGCAGGAATTTGACTCAAAATATGTTTTTATACCAATCGGTTTTGCCCGTGAACTGCTTGAGTATAGTTCAGAAGTTTCATCACTTGAAATTAAATTTGCTGACGGATCGCGGGAATCAGAAGTTCAGAAAAATGTGACCAGGCTGTTCGGAAAAGGATTCCAGGTGCAAAATAAATATGAACAACAGGAAATCTTCTATAAGGTGATGAAGTCAGAACGTTTCGCAGTTTTCCTGATCCTGACGCTCATCCTTATTATTGCATCCTTCAGTATTATTGGATCCCTGACAATGTTAATAATTGAAAAAGAAAGGGATATTGAGATTCTGAGGAGCCTTGGAGCTGATAATACCCTGATAAGGAAAATTTTCATTATTGAAGGATGGCTGATCTCCATAATCGGAGCCTTTGCCGGTATTTTGCTCGGATTTGTTATTTGCTGGATTCAGCAGAGATTCGGGCTTGTAAAACTGCATAGCAGTACTTTAATTCTGGATGCTTATCCCGTAGTAATGAAAATCAAGGATTTTGTGATTGTGCCGGCTACCGTTCTGTTGATAGGGTTCTGGGCAGCCTGGTATCCGGTCAGATTCCTGACAAAAAAATATCTGACCAGAAATTAAAATTATGTTTAAAAAAATGAGATCATTTTTCCGATTTATTCTTCCAGCTCTTCTTGCTATTGCACTAATTGCAGGTTCATGTACCGGACGGAGAGCAAAAGCAGAACACAGAAATATAATTCCGGAAAAAGATTTTATCCTGATCCTGACTGATGTGTACCTTGCTGATGGTCTATTGTCTCTTCCTGAATTGAACTATAAATACTGTGTGGGCGATACTATTGCCTCATATATTGAAATAATTAAGGGTTATGGTTACACCAAACAAGAGATGGACAGGACAATCAGATACTATTTCATAAAAAAGCCAAAAGAGTTTATCAAAATATATGATAAAGTCCTTGGAAAATTAAGTGAAATGGAGTCACGAGTCGATAAGGAGCTGCCATTTGCTGGTACCAGGGAACTTAATATCTGGCCGGGAAAATCATTTTATTCATTTCCCGATCATTCAATTGAAAATACTAACAGCCTCGATCTTCCGGTTAATTTTAAGGGTGCATTAAATTTTAAATTCACTATAACCATTTTTCCTGATGATCAATCAACAGATCCCTGCCCAGGGCTATTCTTCTCTCATACCGATTCTGCCGGGAATGAAGAGAAAGTCTTTTTCCCGAAAATCCCTTATCTGAAAGACGGCCAGCCGCGAACATACAATTTCCACTTAAATCAGAGTCTTCCGGATCCTGTCAGATTAAAAGGCTGGTTCATTTACCAGGAGGGATTGACTCCTCTCAGGGAAATGCATTTCAGGGTGGAGAACATTTTTCTGATGCGTTATTGATTTAATAATGAGACGTTTTTCAGCACAATATATTTTTACAAACACTGGGCACCCTTTAAAGAGGGGTATTGTCACTGTTGAGGATGATGGTACAATCATCAATGTTGAAAATACCGGAGGAGTCCTCGCTGAAAAAGGATCTGTTGAGTTCTATAATGGGATAATAATTCCGGGATTTATCAATTGTCATTGTCATCTTGAATTATCCCATATGAAAGATCTGATCCCGCCAAAAACAGGATTAACTGAGTTCCTGAGACTTTTCCGGACCAGCCGTGAAGCAAGTCAGGAAAAAATCATTTCATATGCCTCTTCAGCAGATGCTTCCATGTACAATGATGGGACAATGCTGTGNGCAGATATCTGCAATACTGCATCAACCTTTGATTTAAAAAAGAGAAGCAAAATCAGTTATATAAGCCTTCTTGAGGTATTCGGAGTTGATCCGGGGAACGCAACCCGCAGGCTTAATGAAATAAAACAGATATCTGAAATTGCTGAATCAATGGGACTCCCGTATTCAATTGTCCCGCATTCAACATATTCCATATCCACAACCCTTTTTCGACTGCTCCTTGAAGAGACCCGGTCAAACAGAATAACTTCAATGCACTTTATGGAAACCGGGGCAGAAGAGACATTTCTTGCCAGGCATGAAGGACCTCTTATGAATTCCTATAAAGAATCAGGACTTCTGTCAGAAAACCCGGAAACAGTTAAGGATCATGCATCTGCAGTAAATGATGCAATAACGGCTTCAGGCAATCTGATCCTGGTCCATAATACATATACCGACAGGGCAACAATCAGGAAGGTAATCAAAAGAGGTAATCTTTTCTGGTGCCTTTGTCCNAATGCAAATCTATATATCGAAGATCACCTGCCACCTCTGGATCTTCTCACTGAGGAAAATTGCCGCATCGTGATCGGAACTGACAGCTTAGCATCAAATGACAGGCTAAGCATTCTTGAAGAGCTTAAAACACTACACTCCTTCTTCCCCGCATTAGCGCTGGTTGATCTTATACAATGGGCCACTCTTAATGGAGCCACAGCGCTTGGTGAAGAGGATAAATTCGGAAAAATTCAGGCCGGTAAGAAGCCCGGATTGCTCTTGCTTAAAGATGTCGATCTGCAAAAGCTGCAATTACTCCCCGAAAGCAACATTATAAGACTGATCTGATATATTGAATCTTAGCGAAACTCTTATCCTACGATTATATAACTAAATAGGAAATTACACAGAGAATCACTGAGTATCCACAGAGATCCACAGAGATATGATTCCTTAACTCTGTGTAGCTCTGTGTGATTAAATGTTATTCTTATTGATGTTCCCATATTTTATTGATGGGTGTACGACTTTACGATTAAAAAGGCTTTTTCAACAGCACCAACCAGCAACCAGCATCTTGATTTTTTATGCTAATTTTGCCCTGTTTTCTGATCTGTAAAAGATGCCTACATTTTTATTTGATAAGATAATTTTCGGACCGGTAAAAAGCAGAAGGTTGGGAGTATCTCTCGGAGTCAATCTTCTACCAGCCACTAATAAGCTCTGTAATTTCAATTGTATCTACTGCGAATGTGGCTGGACCTATGATACAAAAGAAGAGAAAGGCTATCTACCAAAACGTGATGAAATCTACAGAGCCCTCGAAAAAAAACTTTCAGAAATGAAAGAAAAGAACAGGCCACCTGATGTGATCACTTTTGCCGGCAACGGAGAACCAACCCTTCACCCTGATTTCCCTGGAATTATTGATGATTGCATTGAGTTGAGAAATAAATATTTCCCCGGAACAAGGATAGCTGTTCTGTCAAACTCGACTACTATTACATTACCGCGTATAAAGGAGGCCTTGCTTAAAGTTGATCAGAACATACTTAAGCTTGATTCAGGATTTGATCTGACCGTCAGGATTCATAACCAGCCTAGGGTAAATCTAAAGGTCACCGAGCTTATTGAAAACCTGCGTTCATTTAAAGGAGAGCTGATTATTCAGACACTTTTCCTGAGAGGATCATATAAAGGGAAAATAATCGATAATACAACTCCAGAAGAGATTGAAGCATGGCTCAGGGCAATCAAAATGATAAATCCATATGAAGTCATGATTTATACAATCTCAAGGGATACTCCCGAAGGCGGACAGCTTGGGAAAGTACCTCTTCCTGAGCTGAAACAAATTGCGGGGATGGTTAAAAGGCTGGGGATAAAGACCAGTGTATCAGGTTGATTTTGGCCAGAAATTATAACATACTGATCTGTCCTCTCGAGTGGGGACTCGGTCATGCAGGACGAATGATCCCGCTGGCCTCAGAGCTGCTGGAAAGGCAGAATAATGTTTTCATTGGTACAGGCAAAGAACACGCGGACTTTTTCAGGAATGAATTACCGGGATTGACCTATATTGACTTTCCTGGTTTCAGGACCGGATATTCACGATATTTGCCACAATATATTGCAGTCCTCCTGAAAACACCTCTTCTTTTTTACCATATAATAGCCGAACACATAAGGTTAAAAAATATAATTCATGAAAATAATATTGATATTGTCATAAGTGATAACAGGATGGGTCTGTGGAACCGCAAAATTAAAAGCGTTTATATAACACATCAACCGGTTGTTCCATTACCTAAGGAGCTGAAATTTCTTGAATGGATCGGGATTCTTTTTCACCGCTTTTTTATCAGAAAATATTCATTCTGTTTTATACCTGATCTGCCAGGTGAAATAAATTTTTCAGGACGGTTAACGCATGATGTAAAGCTTCCCGGTAATACCAGGTTTATTGGCATACTCTCCAGATTTACATCCAGATCTTCTTCATCGCCTGATAATAAGGCGCGATACCTTCATAATACATTGATACTGTCAGGTCCTGAACCACAGAGAGGTATCCTAAGGGAAAAGATTGTCATGGCACTCGGGCAGGATGAACTTCCGACAGTAATCCTCGAGGGGAAACCAGGTAATTCCAGGGAATATGTCCGGTCGGGAAATATAATTTCTTATAACCATCTGCCTGCGGATGAAATGCAGGATATTATAACGGGTAGCGAACATATAGTCACCCGTTCGGGCTATACAACAGTTATGGAGCTTATCAGCCTGAATTGTACCGCTTTACTCATCCCAACACCAGGGCAGACGGAACAGGAGTATCTTGCAGAATATCTTTCCGGAAAAGGATGGTTCACTACTCTTCAACAGAGTTGTATAGATGCGGGGATTACCTTAACTTCTCAAAAGGCAGCCCTTCCTGCCGGAATTATAGAAGAAAGCAGGGATTTGCTTGAAAAATCTCTGGATGAGCTTTTAAATAAATAAAATAAACAAGCTGATTCCAAGGAGTCCTGTCAGAAATCCTATCCACACCTGGGAGGGGTTATGGGAGTTAAGCCTTAAGCGTGAAGAAAGAACAAGACCTCCGGTAAGGATGACTGCTGTGAGATACCATGTCAGCGGAGTGTACATTTTCAGGGAAAGCACTAACACCGTTGCCGTTAATGCACCGGCTCCGACAGCATGAATTGAAATCTTCCACCAGAAGTTTATCATTGATACAATTATTGAAACGACAGATGTGGCAAAAATAAATGATTTCAGAAAGAAAGGAATCTGGTAATTGAATACAATAAAAGAAGTCGTGCAATAAAGAATTGAAGCTGTCAGAAGAGGAATTGTTCTTTCCTTTCTGTCTTCAATGTTATATGAGCTTATCAGATTCCTGAACCTGAAAAGCCAGATTAATGCAAGCGGAAGACAGACATTATTGACAAGTACTACTAACAATATGATCTTTTTTATCTCAACCGGCAGGTATCCAAGAAATGTGGGAGCCGATAAAAGGATAATCAATCCGTATACAGGCATAAATATAGGATGAAATACCACCGAAATTATCTTTGCCAGCTTATCAGGTAAATTTATTGTACTTGATGTACTCATTCAGGGTGTGTAAAAATTATTATCATTATCAGAAACGNTCTGAAGNGCATTATATTACACACTCTATATTTCCCTTCTTAATCTTGCGACCGGAATATTAAGCTGCTCACGGTATTTTGCGACTGTCCTTCGGGCAATCTGATATCCTTTTTCCTGAAGAATATCGGTAAGCCTTTCGTCGGTCAGTGGTCTTCTTTTCTCTTCATTCTCAATGCAATCCTGCAGAATTCTTTTTATCTCTCTTGTCGAGACCTCTTCTCCGCTATCGGTCTGAAGCCCCTCAGAAAAGAAAAATTTGAGAGGAAAAATTCCGAAATGCGTCTGGATGTATTTGCTGTTGGCCACCCTTGATACTGTCGAAATATCGAGGCCTGTCATCTCAGCAACATCCTTAAGGATCATTGGTTTAAGTTTTGTTTCATCCCCATCAATAAAATATTCTTCCTGGTATTCCAGGATTGCATTCATTGTCAGAAGAAGGGTGTTCTGTCTCTGTTTTATGGCATCAATGAACCATTTAGCTGAATCGATCTTTTGCTTTACGAACAATATAGCTTCTTTCATCTCTTTCTTCTGGCCCTTGTCTCTTATATATGAATGAAGCATTTCATTGTATGCCGAACTAAGCCTGAGTTCAGGAAGGTTCCTCGAATTCAGGTGAAGGTCGAATCCATCTTCTGTAAGTTCAAGTATGAAATCGGGAATTATCTGCTGGGATGTTTTGGTAAATGAGTCACTGAAAAGGCTCCCCGGTTTCGGGTTCAGCTTAAGGATCTCATCAATTGCCGATTTAAGCTGGTTTTCAGTGATCCCCAGCCTTGCGGTAATTTTGTCATAATGCCTTTTGGAAAATTCCTCAAAATAAAGGTCAATAACAGTATATGCAATTTTAATGGCCGGCTGTGTGCGGTCTTTTATGGCAAGCTGAATTAAAAGACACTCCCTGAGTGTTCTTGCCCCTACCCCCGGAGGATCAAGATCCTGAATAATGTCAAGAACCTCTTCCAGCTCTTTTTCAGTGGCTGTAACATTCTGAAGAAAGGCAAGATCATCAACTATATTGACCAGCTCTCTCCTCAGGTAGCCGTCCTCATCGATATTTCCGAGTATATATTCCCCGAAAATTTTCTGCTTATCGGTAAGTTCCCTTAATCCCAACTGAGATTCAAGATGTTCCTGAAATGAAGATCCGACAGAATAGGGGATTTCATTTTTTCTTTCATCCTCCTTGCTGTAATTGTTAACCTGAAGACGGTACTCTGGTATTTCGTCTTCTTCGATATAATCGTCGAGGGTGAATTCCTCCTGATCCTTGTCCTCATTTTCAAACTGCTCTTCTTCGGGCTCTTCAGTCCTGATCTCTTCATCATCCTCAGTCCCTTCTTCAAGGGCAGGATTCTCTTCAAGTTCTTTTTTTATCCGTTGTTCTATCTGTAAAGTAGGAACCTCCAGCAGTTTGATCATCTGAATCTGCTGGGGTGAGAGCTTCTGGAGGAGCTTCTGCTGTAACTTTTGCTTTAACATTCTGTTTAGATAACGAAGATAATGACTAAATAATTATCTAAAATTCAGCATTGTTCGGAGTTCTTGGAAAAGGTACAACATCTCTTATATTTGACATCCCTGTCATAAACAATATCAATCGTTCGAATCCCAGTCCGAACCCGCTGTGAGGTGCTGTTCCGAATTTCCTGGTTTCCAGGTACCACCACAGGTCTTTATCAGGAAGATTCAGTTCTTTAATCCGATCCAGCAGTTTATCATGGACCTCTTCTCTCTGTGATCCGCCTATAATCTCCCCAATTCCCGGAAAAAGCACATCCATGGCTTTAACGGTTTTGCCGTCATCGTTCTGCTTCATGTAAAACGCCTTTATCTCTTTGGGATAATCGATCAGTATCACCGGTCGCTTAAAATGTTCCTCGACCAGATATCTTTCGTGTTCTGCCTGCAGATCTCTTCCCCATCCAACTGGATATTCCCACTTTTTATCCGATGCTGTTAATATCTTAACTGCCTCGGTATATGTGATCCTTACAAATTTATTTTCGAGAACAAACCTGAGCCTTTCAAGTAATCCTTTGTCAATCATGTTGTTCAGGAATGTCAGATCTTCAAGACAGTTGTCGAGTGCATATCTGATGAGGTATTTTACAAAATCCTCAGCGAGATCCATGTTGTCATCCAGATCATAGAAAGCCATTTCTGGCTCGATCATCCAGAACTCGGCCAGATGCCGGGGAGTATTCGAGTTCTCGGCCCGGAATGTGGGACCAAAAGTATATATTTCACCAAGTGCAAGGGCACCCAGCTCACCTTCAAGCTGTCCTGATACAGTAAGATTTGTCTCTTTCCCGAAAAAATCATTACTGTAATCCACATTTCCCTGTTCGTTAAAAGGCAGGTTTTTCAGATCCAGAGTAGTAACATGAAACATTTCTCCTGCACCTTCGGCATCGCTGCCCGTAATAATAGGTGTATGCAGATAATAAAAACCTTTGTCATTAAAGTACTTATGTATTCCATAAGCCATTGCATGCCTTATCCTGAAAACCGCCCCGAACGTATTGGTCCTGAAACGAAGATGGGCGTTTTCTCTCAGAAATTCCATTGAATGTCCTTTTTTCTGGAGAGGATAAGATTCGGCATCGCATTTCCCATACAGTTCTATTGTTTCAGCGTTTATCTCGACATTCTGTCCCTGGCCCTGCGACTCAACCAGTTTTCCGGTTACGGCAATGCATGCGCCTGTAGAAATTTCTTTCAAAAGGATTTCATCGAACGAGGCAGTGTCAGCAACTATCTGGATATTATTAATTGTCGATCCGTCATTAAGAGCTATGAACGCTATATTCTTGTTTCCCCTTTTAGTTCTTACCCAACCCTTTACAAGAACATTTGTCCCGGTTTCCTGAGATGTCAATAGTTCTTTAACTTTTATCCTTTTCATCATTTAAAATAATTGTCAGAAAAATTTCTGGGCAAAAGTAATAAATTGTTAACCGTAAAATTCTATCAGATCGTCATAATTTTATTAGGTACCTTCCAATTAATCAGATAATTTGATTATTACAATAATATTTTTCTCTTATTATAGTTTTTATATTAGCTGAAAATCTTCTGTTTTTGCCCCCGGATTTCCTTAAAGGGACTTTTAAAATCCCTTCATGTGGAATGGGGCAAAAAAAAAAGAAGAAGTATATGACTTTCATTCGTAATTCTTACTTATTTGATTATTAGGAAAATCTAGGTAACTTTGGGTATAAAACTGTAAACTTTTAACCAATATGGAAGAAAATAAAAAACTTATAATCGTGCCATGGGATTTTACGCCTGTTGCTGAGTCTGCTTTAGCACATGCTGTCAAGATAGGCCGTATGGTTGGTAACGATATCTGCCTTTTACATATAGTTGATCCAGGTATTAAAGTTAAAGCCGAAGGTGAAAAGAAAACACTGTTGAATCATGTCGCTGCTGAGGGTAGTAAGAAATATAATATAAATATAATTTCCCACGTATCCAAAGGAAGCATTTTCACAGCCATAGCGGAATTTGCAAATTCAAAAGAAGCAAACCTTGTTGTCATGGGGACTCACGGGATGAAAGGAATGCAAAAACTAACAGGAAGCTGGGCGCTGAAAGTCATAGTTAAATCTAAGGTCCCGTTTATTGTTGTGCAGGAGCCGCCGGCCGATCAGGACAGGTATCACAATATTGTTTTCCCTATTGATTTCAGGCTCGAGAACAAGGAGAAAATGAGCATGGCAATTTTTATGGGGAAATATTTTGATTCCAAAGTTCATATTCTCAAAACAGATACTACTGACAAAAGCCTTAGAACTAAAATCAACAGAAATCTGAATTTTGCTGTCAAATACCTGATCCAGAACAATGTAGAATATGAAATTCATGAAGTGCCACATGGAAAACTGGCACAGCATACAATTGATTTTGCACAGAGTATTAAGGCTGACCTGATCCTTATCGTGACGACCAAGAACATTACATTTGCTGATTATATGGTAGGAGCGTCGGAACAGTACATCATTGCAAACAGCTCCAAAATACCTGTATGCTGTGTAAATCCTAAAGCCTCATTTGCCAGCACTTCACAGTTTATGGGCGGCTGGGGAGGAGTATAAAAACCCTTATGCCTGCTTGCAGGAAGGTCTTAAGGAGTTGGGGGTATTTTCTTCTCCTCATTTGTCTTTGCCAGCGAAACAAGTCCTCCTATAACACCGAGGTTCATCGAATCGAGTGCAGAGCTTGGAACAATCACCATTGAACCTTTTTCTTTTAATCCTTCATAAAGCATATTCATTCCTCTCAGGTGCAATGCAATGGGATTGTCGGCATATTGCTGGCTTGCCTTGGCAAATTTTTCTGCGATCTCGGTTTCAGCTGTCCCAAGGATTACTCTTGCCTTTCTTTCCCTTTCAGCCTGAGCCTGTTTGCTCATTGCATCAGCAAGGGCCTGCGGAATGATAATATCCCGGATACCTACAGTCTGGCAGGTAATTCCCCATGGATTTGTGTTTCCATCAAGTGTTTTCTGCAGATCCTCAGCTATTTTCTCACGGTCCTGAAGCAGATCGGCCAGTTCATGCTTACCGATAATATCCCGGAGATCGGTTTGTGCAATGAACGAAATTGCCTTTATGTACTCCTGTACTTCCAGAGCTGCTTTCTCCACATCCCATACAGTCCAGTAAACCACTGCGTCGACATTTACCGGAACAGTATCTTTTGTAAGAGTCTGCTCAGCCCTGAATTCTGTAACCCTGACACGCTGATCAATAAATGAGCTGATCTGATCAATTATGGGTATAATAAAAAACAACCCGGGTCCCTTAAGGGAATTGAATTTTCCCATCCTCAGCACAACCGCTTTTTCCCACTGGTCTGCAATTTTAATTGAGCTTCCGATCAGCAGAGCAATGATGACCAGAACTACCAGAACCGGCAAGCCAATTACCTTAAGATAATAGAGACCTGCCGTTACTGCAAGAAGAATTACTGTTACTGTCAGTGAAACAGCATTAGACGAACTGTTTGTACTACCTATTGTTCTCATTTTTTATCATTTTTTTGAATTTCACTTATTATTTCTGTCGTTGAAAATCCATAACTGAATGCTATTGTCAGAAATTCGTTACAGATACTGCGAAGCTTTTTCTCCTTTTCTTTTGCAGGGATGGAGATATTTGATTTACCTATAAATGTCCCGCTTCCCTGCTGAGTTTCAAGAATCTTTTGTATTTCAAGCTCATTATAAGCTTTTGTGACGGTNTTGAGATTAATCGCCAGCTCAACAGCAAGAGCTCTGACAGTCGGAAGCTGCTCTCCTGCCTTAAGGTNTCCTGATGCAATTCCGAACTTTATCTGGTCAATTATCTGCCGGTAATACGGAATGCCTGCTTTGGGATCCAGTACAAATTTAATCATTGGCACATTGTATTAGTTTAATGGTTCACTATATATCTGTTTATCTATTTCTTTATTTCTTTATTTCACTATTTCTCTATTGCTATAGTATTATAGTACAATTTTACATCATGTTTTATTAAAATCCAAATTTTCACATGAATTTTTTGGCCTTTTCTATTGCTTTTTCTTTGGTTCAACCAGGAATGTCGAAAAAACAGCGCAACCGGGTGAAGAAAACTTACACAGGGCAAATCCGGAGAATACACTGAGAGACACAGAGTAAAAAAAATAAGTATATTGTTATCATTGTGATCCTCTGTGACTTCTCTGTGAAACTTTGTGTAAGATTTTATGTTTTTTATGTTTCTTTGATCATATTTGCATAATCCGGCTTCCGTTTTGTAAAACCCATACCGATATATTATCTTCGTATCCATTAATCTTCATGCAATAATATCTGTATGTCAATTGTAGTTCAGGGTGTTACAAAATTTTATGGAGAACAGAAAGCTCTGGATAACGT
>WSSedA1B2DRAFT_1000090_pt1 | contig 16522 bp, 6 predicted proteins | sample WetSurSiteA1Bulk_FD_9465 | JGI IMG/M metagenome (IMG submission 9465) | reverse complement strand
GAACTACAGCAACAATAATCCATTTGAAACTGATCACAAATTTCCCTGGCCCAAAGGCAAAGAAATGGCCCTGAGCCTTACTTTCGACGATGCACGTCTGTCGCAGATCGATACCGGCATTCCTCTTCTTGATAAATACGGAGTAAAAGCTACATTTTACATCTCTCCCGGAAGTCTGCTGAAACGGGTTGACAAATGGAAAATGGCTGCAAATAANGGTCATGACATTGGAAATCATTCTGTTTATCANCCATGCTCGGGTAACTTTGTCTGGTCAAGGGACAAAGCACTTGAAGATTATTCCATGCAGAAAATGAGAAATGAACTCGATTCTGCAAGCAGGTTCATTAAAGAATCGCTTGGTGTTAATCCTGTGTCATTTGCCTACCCTTGCGGACAGACATTCATTGGCAGGGGGGCAGGTGTGCAAAGCTATGTGCCCCTTATAGCATCGATATTTGAAAGCGGCCGGGGTTGGCTTAATGAAGCCCCGAATGATCCATTTTTTTGTGATCTTGCTCAGATCAACGGAACAGAACTCGACGGAAAATCATTTGAACAGATCCTGAAACTAATAGAGACAGCAAAAGCCAACGGTCACTGGCTTGTTCTTGCAGGACACGAAATGAACGAGGAAGGATATCAGACCTCGCAGCTAAAAACCATTGAAGCAATTTGCAAATTTGCTACAGACTCCCTCAATGGTATCTGGATCAATAATGTTCACAACATCGCCTCCTATGTAAAGAGCAAACGACACGATTGAACAGTAAAGATCGATTAAATCCTTATTATTATTCTCATAATTTATCCACAGGAAAAGGTTTGTGCTTTGGCGAATTTTTCGGATCTTCCTTTATCTTTTGCATTAATACCTCAACGGCCTTCATAAGCTGGGTATCTTTTCCTTTTGAAAGCTCAAGCGAGTTTTGCTCAATGACGATATCCGGTTCAATTCCTTCATTCTCCACAACCCAGTTGCCATATTCATCATAGATCCTGTAATCAGGAGCGGTCAGTGTGCTGCCGTCAAGCAATTCGATGAACATCGAGACACCGACCAGCCCTCCCCATGTACGAGTGCCAATCACAGGCCCCATTTTATTCCATTTGAATTCATATGGCAGTTCATCTCCCCCTGAGCCCGCATAACGGTTCGTAAGGCATGCCATATGTGCATTCACAGAGAGAAATGGGATAGCCTGATCTTCTGAATAGCGACGGGTCCAGTAACCATGTGGTTTCTTGAGCAAGCGCTGGAAAAATATCTCGGGATCGAGGCCTCCGCCATTGAACCTTCCGTCAATGATCAGACCTTTCTTCCTGGTCTGGGAATAGAAATATTTTGGAAAATCTGTAGCAGATCCTTCATAGGTATCAGGCATAAAGATATATCCTATCTGGCCGTTTGATGCCTTATCCACTGCAATACGGTTGCTTTCGAGCCAGTCGTTATACCTGAGCTGTGCTTCACTCCTTAAAGGTTCTACTATCACTTCCCTGGCACCTGCTTCGGCAGGTTTGCTGTTTACCATCAGTTTGACCTTCTTTTCTGCCAGATCAATAAAATAGCTGTATATGTTCTTATCGGTAGTCACTTTCTTCCCGTTTACTGCTATCAGATAATCCCCATCATTGATATTTAAACCTGGCCTGGCAAGAGGGGGATAAACTTCACGCGACCAGTCAGGGACCCTGTAGATTTTATTAAAGCGGTAAAGATTGCTTGTATTATCAATCTCCCAGTCAACACCCAGCATCCCTGTGTTTACTGTTTCAGCTTGTCTTTTTCCAACAGCACCATAAACGTATGTATGAGATGTATTTAGTTCACCTATCAATTCCCCTATTATGAACTGAACATCTTGCCTGCAGGTTGCCCTGTCGATCATCTTAGAGTATTTTTCCCTCATGGCCGGCCAATCAATCCCATGCATGTTGGGTTCATAATAGAAATCGCGCTCCATTCTCCAGGCTTCATTAAAAACTGCTTTCCACTCTTTAACCGGATCAATCTGCATCCTCATATCAGAAAGATCCAGACCCTGGCCTTCGCTGCTTTCTGAAGTTGAGGCTATTATTCCGGNTTTATTGTCTTTGCTGTATATTATCTGAGATCCATCAGAAGAGATTTTGAATCCGGAAATATCCCTGATCACAATTTTCTCTTTCCGGTCTGCAAAATTGTAGCAATAAAGTGTCCTGGGACCCAGTTCCCTGTAATCCATCCTGTTGTAATCCCCTTTTTCGCTGTTCAGGTAATATACTCCTGATTGATTTATCGCCAGATCCCTGTAATTGCCTGCAGGGAGTGGCAGTGATTCAATACGCCCTGCCAATCCTTCGAAATCGATCCGGAATGGTGCTATCTGCTTTTCCGATTTTGCCTGGTAGCCTTCAATATCGTTTTTAACAGGAATTATTGATGACCCGTCATTTTTGAGTGTAAGAGAATATATTCCTGCAACATTTTTATAAACCATCTCCCACTCAATGTCGCAGAATGTCGGATTAAATCTCCGGTCCGAAACAAACAGAAGATGCTCCCCGTCTTTTGTAAAAACAGGATTAAAATCGTAATATAATCCATCACTTGCCGGATATACTTTCTTGTTTTCCAGGGAATAAATATATATCTGGTAAACTTTGTTTTCGTTCATTTTTGAATAGGCAATATATCTGCTGTCAGGTGACCAGCTGAAATCATAAATCCCTTTACGGTAAAGTGATTCATCAACATTTTCATATTTTGCCTGATCCGCTTCTGAAATTTGTTTGCTGGCCACATCGAGAATATAGCAACGGAGTGTCTGGTCAGCAAAGGCTATTTTTTTATCATCAGGCGACCAGCGAAGTGTGTGGCGGTAACCATCTTTGTTGCTTGTCATCTTCACTGCTTCACCCGATCCGTCAGAATTTTGAATATAGATTTCATATTCCCCGCTTTTGTCCGACAACCAGGCAATCTTTTTTCCGTCATTTGACCATGCAGCATCTTTCTCCCTTGCGCCACAGTTGTTGCTTATGTTTTGTGTGATTCCACTGGTTTTAGGGACAGAGAAAAGCTCTCCCCTGGCGACGATAAGTGCACGCACTCCCGATGGTGAGATATCAAACCCCTGTATATTATTTGAAACATTCTGGATATAGGCTCGTACATCAGGAGCATCCGGATTAATGTTTATTTTAATTTCGGTGCACTTGTTAGTATTGAGGTCGAGGAGCAATATTCCACCTCCCTTTTCAAATACGATCTTATCTTTGCCCGCTGACGCTCTAAGTATATCATAGTCCTTAAAACTTGTTACCTGTGTTGTTGCCTTGCTTTTGGTATTATATGCATAAATATTCAGGTTTCTGTCGCGATCCGAAACAAAATAAATATTTTCATCTATCCACATCGGCATCCTGTCAGTCCCTCTGAAATTCGAAATGTTCTCTTCAGTATTGGTTTCAAAGTTGTAGATATAGATCTCCTGTGCAAGCCCTCCCGTGTATCTCTTCCAGGTACGGTTTTCCGTCCCTACTTTGTTGTAGGCTATCATTTTCCCATCAGGTGAGAAGCTGCCGCGTGAAGCATCGTAAAGGATCAGTTCCTCAAGTCCGGTGCCATCAGGAGAAATCAGGAAGAGCTTGGTGTAACGGGTGGTACTCTTCATTCCCGAACTGAATATTATTTTATTCTTAACAGGATGCCACCCGATAACTTCGTCCGCACCCGGATGCCAGGTAACCCTACGTATATCACCCCCTTTGCTGTTCATTACATAGACATCCGTGTTTCCGTCATAATCCCCGGTAAATGCAATAAGATTTCCATCGGGTGAAAATTTCGGGTAACGTTCCTGTCCATCATTTATGGTCAGTCTGACCGCATCACCTCCTGTTATCGGTGCGNTCCAGATATCCTCGCCGGATGTAAAAACAACGGAATTTTCTGAAATATCCGGGAACCTCATGTATTGCTGGGAACTGAGATTTAGACATAGCGACAGCAATACAAAAAGTCCAGCACTGAGTTTATTAACCTTTTTCATATTATTATAGTTTATTATCAAAGACTTACAAATCACAAACAAAGTGTAACAATTTACAAAAATAACTTCTAAAATGGAGCATAAAAAGAAAGATCTAATCCCTGCAGGTATGTAAAGAGTATTAGCTTTGTTTTATTTTTAAAAAATCTTTGTTAAACATCACTAAAATTCTATGTCGCTACAGAGTAACATTATATTATATTCTGTGTATTTTTAACTGAATCTTTCGGAGATTTACTGGTCAAATCTTATATGCCAGCCGTGAGCAAATTTGTAAAAATATCCATATCTCTGTTTTGTTTTCTGCCTCTTACTTTAACATGCCGGTCATCTGATACCTTAAAGGTAAAATCTCCATCCGGAAGGATTGGTGTCAAAGTCTGGATGGAAAAGCAGCTGAAATATTCCATTTCTTACAATGACAGAATAATACTTAATACTTCTCTTATTGATATGGAAGTTTCTAATAATCTGTCACTTTCAGACAATACAATCAGATCTCACTCTTTAAAAACGAACATTGGACAGATCATCTCTCCTGTACCTGAAAAAAGAAGAGTTATCCCGGATATATTTAACCTGTTAACAATTTCATTCCGCAATTATTATAAAGTTGAATTAAGGGCGTACGATGACGGAGTGGCATACAGGATACTTACAAGTTTTAAGGATTCAATTATCGTTAAGAATGAAGTTGCTGAATTCTGTTTTCCCGGTAAACCATCTGCGTATTTTCCTTTGGTTCAGAAAAAGCCCGATTCAGATATCTTCCATACAAGCTTTGAGGAGAATTATCCATTGATAAAAATAGACAGTATTCCTGAAGGTGCAATTGCCTTCTCACCCATTTTAATTGTGCCTCAGGAGAATCCGAAGATTGCGGTTACTGAATCTGATCTTGTGGATTATCCCGGAATGTTTCTTGGAAGAACAGGTTCATCTGGATTGAAAGGAGTTTTTGCAGGTTATCCGCTTGAGGAACAGGCTACTGATGGTCTCTACCGACAGTTCAAAGTGACAAAGCGGGCACCTTTTATTGCAAAAACATCAGGTACACGAAGTTTCCCCTGGCGTATTATTATTATTGCTGGCGAGGATAAAGAACTACCAGCAAATGATATAGTGTACAGACTGGCTTCACCTTCAAAATTAACCGATGTCTCCTGGATTAAACCCGGAAAACTTACTGATGAATGGATAATTGATATCAACCTTTTCAATGTTCCTTTCAGAGCCGGACTTAATACTTCATCATATAAATATTACATTGATTTTACAAAACGGTTTGGGTTTGACAGAATAATGATGGATGCCGGGTGGAGTGACAATAACGACCTGTTCAAGATAACTCCTTCCGTCAGCATGGATACTCTTGTGTCATATTCAAAAGAGAAAGGAATCAAACTAAGCCTCTGGACTCTCGCTATGACTCTCGACAGGCAGCTCGACAGTGCACTTAACCAGTTCAACAAATGGGGAATTGATTTTATAATGACCGATTTTATCGATCGTGATGATCAGAAAGCGACCAATTTCTTTCATCGGATTGCTAAAGCCTGCGCTGATCATAAAATCATGATAATGTTCCACGGAGCTCCGCCTCCGAAAGGTTTTAACCGCACATGGCCAAATGCAGTCGCAAGGGAAGGTGTACTGGGTTCCGAATATAATATTTGGAGCAACAGGATTACACCCGCACATGATGTGACACTGGCATTTACACGAATGCTTGCAGGTGGATTTGATTATGAGCCAGGCTTATTGAACAATGCCACAATTAAAGGTACAAGACCTGTAGCCGGGGTTGTGACAAGTCCTGGTACCCGCTGCCACCAGCTTTCAATGTTCGTTGTTTATGACAGCCCCATGCAGATTTTTTCAGGTAATCCGTCAGAAGCTATGCAGGAACCGGAATTTATGGAACTCCTGGGAGAGATTCCCACTACCTGGGATGAAACAATTATCCCGGATGCAAAAGTCGGGGAATATGTGGTTACTGCTCGTCAGAAAGGAAATAAATGGTTTGTTGCCGGGATGACCGACTGGTCGCCAAGAGATATAATAATTAAATTCGATTTCCTGAATGATGGAATTTACAAAGCCACCATCTGCCGCGATGGGATAAACGCTGACCGTTTTGCTGCTGATTATGTGATTGAAGAAGACCCAGGTATTAAAAAGAATGATGAAATGAAAATCCATATGGCACCCGGAGGTGGATTCCTTATCAGATTGGTAAGACTCTGAACGGATTATGAAAAATAAATCAACATTAACCCGCAGGGATTTCCTTGCCAGGCTTCAGGCAGCAGGAATTTCTCTTCCTCTTGCCGGAAAATCAGACCTGCTAAGGTCCAGCCTCATTCCAAAATCGCAGATTTATCAGTAGGATTTAAAAACACAATCAGAGTTTCATGGAGAATCAGTTTCCCGGAATACTTCAAAGTGGATTGATATCTTTAATAATTGTATATTTAACCAGCAACAAGCATCCAGCAACCAGCAACCAGTAACAAGTAACAAAAACTATTAAAACACAGAACCATGAAATACAGAAAATTCGGAAGAACAAACTGGCAAGTCAGCGAGATCGGTTACGGTATGTGGGGCATGGCAGGATGGACCGGATCGGATGATGAAGAATCGCTTCAATCACTCCAGTTATCGGTTGATTTAGGCTGTAATTTCTTCGATACTGCATGGGGTTATGGAGCAGGCAAAAGCGAAGGTCTCCTCGGCAAGATTGTCAGGGCAAATAAGGATAAAAAGCTTTATACTGCTACCAAGATGCCTCCAAAAAATTTCAAATGGCCCAGCAGGCGTGAATACACTCTTGATGATTGTTTCCCTCCTGATCATATTGAAAAGTATGTGACGAAGAGCCTTAAGAATTCAGGACTTCAGTCTTTTGATCTGATGCAGTTCCACACATGGGAAGACAATTGGCTTGATGATGAAAGGGGAATTAACAAAATGATTGACCTTAAAAAACAAGGATTGTTTCATGCCATCGGCATTAGCATAAATCGCTGGGAACCATGGAATGGTATTAAAGCCGTGAAGAGCGGACTTATTGATTCAGTTCAGGTCATATATAATATATTCGATCAAAATCCAAAAGATGAACTTTTTCCTGCCTGCCGGGAAATGAATGTAGCTGTTATTGCCAGGGTCCCTTTTGATGAAGGAACACTTACAGGCACACTTACAAAAGAGAGCAAATGGCCTGAAGGTGACTGGAGGAATACTTATTTTGTTCCCGAAAACCTCATCCCGAGCATTGAACATGCTAATGCACTTAAACCACTGGTACCAAAAGATATGACTATGTCTGAAATGTCATTGAGGTTTATCCTTGGGGAACCAATAATAAGTACTATCATCCCCGGAATGAGGAAACCATCTCATGCGAAATCTAATCTTGCAACCAGCGACGCCGGACTTCTGGATAGCAACCTAATGAGAGAGCTTGAGAAACACCGCTGGGATCGTGAACCGACTAATTGGTCACAGTAATGTCAGTAATCAAATTCAGGTTCATTCCCCAGGAAGATATTCCCCTCAAAAAGGATTTGTTGACCATAGTATTATTTAAATAGTATCTTTAGTTGATTTATCTGCTGATACAGACTGTCACTAAAGAAAGGGGAATAATATGACCAAGCTTGCATCGTATCAGGATTCAGTCCTTGGCATCGACATCGGTTCAGTTTCGCTTTCGATTGTGCAGTTGGGTGCGGATGGCAGAATTTTACTACAGTTCTATAAGTTCCATAAAGGCAATATTAATGATGCCTTCACGGATGCCGCAAGAATATTTGATCTTGCAGGAATTAACGCCATAGCATGCACCTCCTCATCCGTTTGCCTGAACCAAAAACTGGTGCTGAATTATAATGCCCAGGTAGCAATAATTGAATCATCAAAGTATTATTGCCCGAAGGCTGCTTCCATTCTGCATATTGGAGCTGAAAAATTCATGCTTATCAGGTTCGATGACAGTGGCAATTATCAATCCACAAAAATTAATACTTCATGTGCTGCAGGAACAGGAAGCTTTCTCGATCAGCAGACTGAAAGGTTAAACCTCTCAGGCATTGAAGAACTATGCGAAAGGGCTCTCAGGAATACTGAAGAGATCCCCCATATAGCTTCAAGATGCGCGGTATTCTCGAATACAGATATTATTCATGCACAGCAAAGAGGCTATTCCGTTAATGCTATTTGCAACAGCCTGTGCAAAGGACTTGCAGAAAACATTATTAACACTGTCTTTAACAGGGAATTCCCATTATTGCCTGTCTTGATAACCGGTGGTGTTTCAAAAAATTCAGTTGTAAGAATGTACTTAGAGAAACGCCTTAAAACCAGATTCTTAACCCACAGACATGCTCATCTTTTCGGAGCAATAGGAGCCGGTCTTTTGCTACTCAGGGAAAAGGGAGATTTGCCTGTCCTGAAAATAAACACCCTCACAGATATTCTGATTCGTGATAATGGCGAGAAGCAATATTTCCATGAACCACTCTCATTAAAATTAAGTAAGTATCCCGATTTTTCTAGTGAGAGATCATATAGGTTCAAACCTGTCGTTTCATTGCATCCGTCAGAAATTGAGGTAGATATCTATTCTGAATTATCAAATGAAACCGATAGCAAAGTATATTTAGGTATAGATATCGGTTCAACAAGCACAAAAGCTGTATTAATTGATGAATTCAAAAAGCCTGTTGCAGGTTTTTACACCTACACAGTCGGCAAACCTTTATCTGCCATAAAATCGATCTTTGAGGCTATTGAAAACTATTCCAGTCATACAGGAACCATGATTACGATAGCAGGTGTCGGTACAACTGGTTCGGGGCGAAAGTTCATAGGTGAAATTATAAATGCTGATTTAATTATTGATGAAATCACCTCTCATGCCAGGGCTGCATGGGAACTTAATCCCCTAACGGATACCATTATTGAAATAGGCGGACAGGATGCTAAATTCACCCTTATGAATAATGGCAGCGTTACATTCTCACAGATGAATAGTGTATGCGCTGCCGGAACAGGGAGTTTCCTTCATGAACAGGCCAGAAAACTTGGATGCTCATTATCAGATTATGCTCATAAAGTTGAAAACGTCAGCGCCCCTCTTGCCAGTGATCGCTGCACTGTTTTTATGGAGCGTGACATAAGCCAGCTTTTTAATAACGGATATACTGTAAATGAGATTCTTGCAACGGCACTGCATTCAGTTACTGAAAACTATCTGAAAAAGGTCGGAGTAGAAGCATCGATAGGACAAAACATCTGTTTCCAGGGTGCCACAGCTAAGAATAAATCGCTGATTGCAGCCTTTGAACAACGGCTGAAAAAACCAATTTACGTATCAAAATACTGCCACCTGACGGGCGCGCTTGGAACTGCACTAATGCTTAAGGAACAGCATGTAAAAAAAACAGGCTTCATAGGAACCGGGGTTTACCGGGAAGAGATTACAATCGAAACCGAGACCTGTAATCTGTGCACCAATAATTGTTGTATCAGCCTGGCGACTGTATCTGGAGAAAAGGTTGCTTACGGCTTCACGTGCGGACGTGATTATGGCACTCAGCATTATATTTCCAAAAACAAGACAGGTTTCGATCTGTTGGAAAAAAGGAAGAAAATATTTTCACTTGAGTCAGCCACTGAGAAAAGGGAAGAAATAACCATTGGAATTCCTGCTACCCTTCATTTATTTGAGGAACTATCTCTCTGGAAAAGATTTTTTAATAATTTATCAATCCGTACTATTACCAGCGAAAATTATCGTGATCCTCTGAAAACAGGAAAAAGCCTGGCAGGAGCTGAATTTTGTGCACCCATAAATTCTATTTTTGGACATGTTGTATATCTTTCTGATAAGGTTGATTATATTTTTCTGCCTGTTCTCCTTCAGACACGGGAAAAATCAAAAGGAGCTGAAGGGCAGTACTGCTATTATACTCAATTCAGTGCTTCGCTGGTTTACACATTGAAGATCAACGGTATTCCTGACAAGTGCTTATCTCCCTTTTTAAGCTTCCCGAAAGGTAAATACCATGTTGCCCAGAAGCTATATCAATGCCTGAAACCTGTACTTAAAAACGGAATAAGTTATTTTGCCGTTCTTAATGCTTTTTCTGAGGCGATTTTGTATTATTCCGGTCAGAAAAAACAACTGGCCGGAATATTTAAGGAACAATTTCAACCTGAAAAAAACATTTCTGTAGTCTTGCTAGGAAGGCCATACATTGTGCTTTCCAGGACACTAAACAAGGGAATCCCGGATCTTTTCAGCAGTCTGGGGATCAGGTCTTTTTACCAGGATATGATAACAGCAGATTATATTGAAATGGACGATATCAATGTTTTCCTGAAAAAAGTGCCCTGGTATTTTGTTACCAAAATTCTGGAGACAGCTAAGATTATAGCTGAAACAAAGAATCTGTATCCAGTACTTATTACAGCATTTAAGTGCGCTCCTGATTCCTTTATCATAGATTATTTCAAGAAAATATTCGACAGTTGCCGTAAACCATATCTTATTCTGCAGATTGATGAACATGATTCGAATTTAGGCTATGAGACCCGGATTGAAGCAGCTGTCCGTTCATTTAAAAATCATTCCTTAATTTATGGTGATAATCCGGGAATTGTTGCCAGACGGATCTTCCCACAGATAACAAAAGAGATTGCCGGCAAGACCTTACTGTTCCCTATGTGGGACCCGGTTGTATCCCCTCTTCTGGTTGCCAATATGAAAAGGATCGGTATCGATGCCCGGCTTATGAAATCGAGTGAGCTTATCATAAAAAAAAGTATGGCTTATAATACCGGACAATGCCTGCCAATAAATATTATAGCCCAGGAATTTATAGAATATGTAAAAGACCATGATTTAAAACCTGAGAATACTATGATATGGGCAATTGATACAAAATTATCATGTAATATCAGGCTCTATCCCGAGTACATTAAAAGTATTCTTGAGAATTACGGGGATGGAATGGAAAAAGCACATGTCTACAGTGGTTTGCTGACCCATCTTGAGATATCGTTAAGTGCTTGTTATTATGCCTTTTTCGCTTATTTCCTCGGGGGATTGATACGGATGGCAGGCTGCAGGATAAGGCCTTATGAACTGAATAAAGGGGAGACTGATAAAGTAATAGCACGAACAGTTGAAATTCTGGAAGGCGCATTTCTTGGTGAAAAGTCGCTGGAAAAAGCTGTCATGGAAGTTGTGAACCTTCTTGATAATATTCCGCGTCTTGATGGGAACAGACCAAAAATTGCCATTTTCGGAGATTTCTATGTCTGTGACAATGATGTAATGAATCAGAAATTAAATCACGCGATCGAAGAAGCAGGAGGTGAAGTAATAACGACTCCATATACCGATTTCATAAGAATGTCGCTTGATAACGTCATCCGCCGCAGAATTGACAGGGGCGAATACTTTACGGCAGCTCAGCAAAGATTGATAAGTTCCGGTTTAAAGTTACTGGAAGAAAAATTCTACAGATATTTCGAAAAATACCTTGGTCCGCAGAAAGTTGTCAATCCCAAAAAGCTTGAAAAACATCTTGCCAGGTTCAAGATAAATCCATATAACTCCGGAGAATCTTACGATAACATTCTGAAGATATTCTATATTCTTGAGAACTACCCGGATATATCACTTTTCGTACAGACAAATCCTTCCTTTTGCTGTCCCTCTCTGGTTACCGAGGCAATGACAAACGAGATAAGAAATTTGACAGGTGTTCCCGTTGTCACCCTGACTTACGACGGGACTAATGATTATAAGAATGATGTAATAATCCCTTACCTGCAGAGCAAAAAGATCGTCAATTAATCATTGAGTTTTGGCCCGTCTGTCAACTGGAGCGAGTTTGCCGGAGTGTATTTCGTAAAGCCTTTTGTGGGTTTCCCTGGCTGCATCAATAAGCTCCTTATAAGGACGATCAGTCACATCTACCATTCCGATATTATAGTTCTCCCCATCCCCTCGACCTGTCGAAGGCTGGTCCCACCACTGAAACCAGTGCGTACCGATGAGTGAAGGATGTGCAACCGCATTCTCTACATAATAACGATATGCAACACCCCTCTCTTCCTGGCTTGTAGTTTGCTTCAGACCCGGGGACAAACCTCTCCCTGGTGTTCCGAAATGAAATTCACCAATGATTATGGGTAACCCTGTTAGTTCAGCAATCTTATTAAGCCTGTCCGCATAAGCGCTATAGCCATAAATATTTAGACTGAAAACATCAAATCCTATTGAGGCGGATGCTTTAACAAGATCTTCGGGAGGATCTCCGCCAAAGCGCAATCCCAGATTCAGGTGATTCGGATCATGCTTTTTTATGGCTTTGTTTACAATAATAATAAATCTGGTATAAGTGTCATAAACAAAAGCTTTACGCCGTTCAGGAGTATCCCCATCTGTAAGGTATTTTTGAAGAGCAATTTTCATTGGAGTATCTTCTCCTTCAAGAATAACATTTATCAGCTCCTTCTCCCTTCCTGGCCATGGTGGCTCATTACCAACAAAATATCCAAGCAGGAAAGGATCATCTTTTAGCGTTTCACATTGCCGGGCTGCAGCTTCATTCACCTTTTCAGCATAACCCGGGGCATATACATCAGGCATACCCATGGTCTTTGCTTCAAATCCCCAGTCTGATAACGTTGCCACATAGGCTTTTCCCCTGCTGCTTCCCAGGGTGGGATCCGACCAGTTTGCAATGGTGTTCAAACCCCAGTCATCCAATCTCCTGAGTGTGAAATCCATCCATTTCTGATAATAATCAGGACCAAATCTGCGGTAAAGGTTCCACGTAAAGAAAGAAGATTTACCTGCCCTTTTGTTTGAATGAATAAGATCTTCAGGCATCAGTGCCTTATAAATGTATTCCCTCCCTTCAATTCGGGCAAATGATCCCCCTGCTCCTATTCCTGTACTACCCGTTGAAATGAATAAATGACCTTCAGGATCGATAAACCACCATTTTCCATCGATCTTTTCCACACGGAAAAATCCTGTTGCCCTGGCTTTGGTATCCAGATATCCACCATATTTTGAAACATTGAACCTGCAGGTTTGCATAGCCTTGTCTTCCTCATCCCAGGCGGTTTTAAGATCTTCAATGGTTTTTGCCTTCCCCGGCCATTCAGCCGGAATCCACTGACCGAACTCATCAACAAGAGGTAAGGGACTTAGAATAGAATCTTCTGCAGTCATCGTCAGATGTACATTACGGATCTCAAGAGTTGGGGAACCAACTGGTTCTTCCATCAGCAAACCCAAAGAATCAACATTATTTATCGGACCCACCAGTCCTGTAAAACCGAGTCCGTATCCCGGCATCCCTTTCTGCCCTATTGCAGCCATATCATGTCCGACAACATTCCTTTTCTGGAAGTTCAAAAGAGGAACAGATGCTCTCACCCAGGTTCCCTGAAAAGGCAATATTCTCAGTCTTCTCATCCCGGCACTATCATAAAGGTTTATGAAAAAGCGCTGTGTCGATGATGCATTAAGATCGAAGGTTAAGAATTCAAATGAGGACCAGTCTGAAGGAAGGTCAGGATTCAGATCCTTTANTGCCCACTTCTGTTCAAAGGCTTTACCTTCGAATTTTACGATTTTGGTATTATCCTTTGGAGTGCAGCCCATTGCCAACATAATCAAAAATGTGATTGAAAAGACAAAGAGGTTTTTCATAGTATTTATACTTTATAAATCAGTGCCGAGAGTGATAAGAGTGACTAGAGTACTTAAAGTTAATAAATTCAAAGGATTGTTGATACACCTGCAGTTTTCAGAAAAATGTTAATTATTTTCGGCAATTGTGGTTTTCTTAAAATATGAAATCAATTTACCGCGGTGCGGTTACATTAATTACAGATTGATAACTACTTGACTTTAGTTTCTGTAATGTTTAATTTTACATTTTCTAAAACCTGTAATAAGCAACAAGCAACCAGCAACAAACAGTATATTTAGTTTTTAAAAATCACTTAAATTCTATCTTATGGCTATACAAAACCGTATGAACCGCCGGAAATTCGTTAAAACTACCGGAATGGCAGCAGCTGCCACAGCAATAGTTCCAGGCCTAATAACACGATGCGCTAAAGCTCCCGCACCCATGAAACGTCTCTTTGGGAAGCTGGGTTTTGAAGTTACCACCCTAGGGCTGGGAGGCCAGGCATCCCTGCAATGGACTCCGGAAGGAGTTGATCCTGTAAAAATCATTCTCAAGGCATTCGACCTGGGAATAAATTATTTTGATACATCCAACCTCTACGGTCCCAGCCAGGAAAATTTTGGCAAGGCATTCAGTATCAAGAAGCTGATCCCAGGTTCTCCTGGATATAATGAAACATTGAGAAGCTCAATTTTCCTTACAACCAAAACACATCTACGCTATGCGAAAGGTGATGGTGAAGTGCAGGGTGTTACCAACTGGACAAACGGTGAACAAGGTACACATACTATTGATGATCTTAACCGTTCGCTCTCGCTCATGTTCGGTGATGGAAAAGGGAATTATCCTGAAGGCTCTTATGTNGATATGATGCTGATCCATAACCTTAATACAAGAGAAGAGGTAGATGCATTGTACGAAGGATATGAGAACACTAATCCTGATTCTGAACGGATAGGGGCTCTGGCTGCCCTTCGCGATTACCGCGACGGAACAAACCTGACCGGATTAAATCCCGGAAATAAGAAGCTTATTCGTCATATAGGCTTTTCAGGCCATTATGATCCTTCGGTGATGATGTACATGATACAGCGTGACCGAAATAACCTTCTTGACGCAATGCTGGTTGCAATTAATGCAAACGACAAACTCATGTTCAATATGCAATATAATGTTATTCCTCTTGCAGCAGCCAAAAACATGGGTGTTATCGCAATGAAGGTCTTTGCCGACGGGGCCATGTACACAAAACCTGCAGAATGGTCAAATAAGCCTGAACACGTTGTTCATACAGTTGGCAATGAATCACTGCCAAGTCATCCCCTTATTAAATATTCACTCACAACTCCCGGAGTACATTTGGCAATCATCGGTACCGGGCATATCAGCAGTAAAGATGAAGAGTGTCAGCTCTCCAGCAACCTTGCTGCAGCTCAGATCCTGCCTGAAGGATTAACAGAAACTGAAAGGGCAGAAATCGAAGAGATGGCTAAAAAGGTCAAGGAGGGAAAAACCAATTATTTCCAGAACACAGCCCTTCCTCTTACTGCTCCAAAGGAAGTTACGGTTTCTCAAACAAAAGATAATAAAGTCCGCAATGTGACTGTCAGCTGGAACACAGCGTATGCCGGGGATGCACCAATGACCACATATGAGATCTGGCGCGACGGAACAAAGGTCATAGAGATCCCATTCACTCCACAGATCACCCTCGATCACTTTACCTGGTCAGAAACTCTAAACGATATACAGACTCATGCTTATGTAGTACAGATTGTTGATTCCAAAGGCAGAAAAGCTGAGTCGGCTCCTGCAGTGGTTTAATCACGGCTTTAAAGCCGTGGTTTGAACAACAACGGGGCAAACTCGTTAAGGTGTCTTCGCCAGGTATGCCATTCATGGAATGTACCCTGTGAAATATAGCTGACAGATTTAATCCCAAGTCCTTCAAGCTTTTTCTTTGTTTCATCAACCATTTTGACAAACTGTGTCTCACCCGAACCTGCACCAAACCACATTAGTTTTACCTTCTTATTGAAAGACTCAGCATCAGCAAAAGCTCCGTTGAACGCAGTTTTCGGGTCGTCCATTATACCTCCTATAATTGCTCCGCTGAAAAATCCATAATATGAGAATAATTCCAGATGGTTAAGGCCTATCAGCATCGTTTGCAGCCCTCCCATCGACAATCCTGCCATTGCACGATGTTCCTTGTCAGGTAGGGTTCTGTAAAATGAATCAATATCCGGGATTATTTCTTTCACATATACCTGTTCCAGTGTTTCAGCCATTTTTGTCATATCCTTCATTGAGAATCCAGGAGCAGCTGCAGGTGCATTTTTGGCAGTGGCATAACCGTTGTCCATTACCACAATCATAGGAACAGCTTTTTTCTCAGCAATAAGATTGTCAAGAATAAAACTCATGTGACCCTGGAGCGACCATCCTCTTTCATTCTCACCGGCTCCGTGAAGCAGATAAAGAACTGGGTAATGTTTATCAGGGTTCTTTTCATAATCAGGTGGAGTATATACAAATGCCTTTCTCCATCTGCCGGTAATATCAGAGTAATACCAGTGCTCCCTTACATCACCATGCGGGACATTTTTGGCCGTAAAAAAATCTTCTCCCGGAACAGGTACTTCGATCCCTGCGGTCGGCTTGCTATAACCGTGGTAGGTGTAGCTTCCAGGGTCATTTACCTGTACACCATCAACGATAAACCAGTAATAATGAAACCCGGGTCCTGCAGCA
>WSSedA1B2DRAFT_1000088_pt1 | contig 16661 bp, 13 predicted proteins | sample WetSurSiteA1Bulk_FD_9465 | JGI IMG/M metagenome (IMG submission 9465) | reverse complement strand
CGATGGCCCGCCGTGGGCATCATGTCCTTCGCCACCTGCTTTTGCAGCAGAACCTCTTGTTGACTTTATAAAGTCTGCCATTGCATATGTTCCGAGAAATCCGAGCAATACAGCATAAACCGTACTGATGAACGCCTCACTCAGTAAGGGGTCTTTGTTATAGAGTGTTTTATTGATCCATCCTCCGATAAACGTGCCGCCTGAAGACCCTACGAGGAATGCGATTGCCAGCTTTACGGAAACGTTACCGAGTTTCTTGTGGACAGTTGTTCCCATAATCGCTTTAGCAAAGATATGGAAAACGTCTGTACCAACAGCGAGGATTCCTTTCACACCTGCTGCCATCAATGCCGGGGTGATGATAAATCCGCCTCCTGCACCGATACACCCTGTGATAAGACCGGCTGCCAGACCTACTGCTATCGAAACCGCAAATATCAGGTTTGAATAGTGTGCAGGTGCATAGGCGGTCTTACCTCCTATCATATCCGCTGCCTGTAACAGTGTTATTCCCAGTATCGGCAGCAGCATAAGAAAAAGGACCAGAAGTTTCTTGCGGTTTTTGATGATACTCATCGAAACCTCATAATCCCACTTCGCATGAGCTATACTGGCTGCTTTCAGAAATTCATACATCTGTCTCGGAAAACTCATGTCAAACCCTCCTTTTAACTGTATTTAAACAGCTTATTTAATCCTCTCAAATTCCATCTGAAACTTGTATTTTCTCCCACTCCCGATAAGCCGTGAATAGGCGATGGGCATTCCGTCTGAACTGGTAAGGATTCTACTGATAAGTAATCCGGGAGAACCCTCCTTCATTTCGGGTATAGACACATTATCCCCCATTATTGTTGTGCTTTCTATGGTCTGAATAACCCTGAATATCTTCTTCGTGCCTTTTTCTTCTAATAGGTCGTAGATAGATTTATTCCTGATATCTTCATTATCAATATCCGGGAGGATAAACAACGGAATAAAAAATTCCTCATTGAAAATCTCATCGTCAGCGTATTTCCTGTTCAGGATATAGTAAATTTCATCTGCCATGAGAAACTTGCTAACATCTTCCGATGTTCTCCTGACGCCCCTTTCTAAAACCTCCTTGTTTACTGTCACCCCCTCTCCATATATATATTCAGACAATCTTGTCCTCATACTTAAGCCCTGATTAGGCACTGAATACATTACAAAAGTACCCTTGCCCTGCTGTCTTTTCAGACATCCTTCACGAACAAGCTCCTGGATTGCTTCCCGGACTGTAACCTTACTGACGTCGTACATCTTACAAAGATCATCCTCCGTAGGTATCTGGTTACCGGCAGGCCATTCCCCACTCTCTATCTTGTCCTTGATAATGGAATATATCTGAACATAAAGTTTCAGCTTGCTGTCTCTGTCTATTGTTTTTTCAATCCTCATATGCTTATTAATTCATGTCTTTATAATCTTTATATGTAAAGCAATACATATGCCAAACCTGTAACTTATTGATATGTTTAATAAATATTATTTTAGATGATAATTGCTGCAGCTATATATTGCGGTCGAATAGAATTTTGCCCCAAATCATTGAAGAATCATTTTGTTGCAGTGAAATATTATGTTGCTATTTTCAATTGCTTTATTTTTCTCTGTAGCTGTTGCCTGTATATGCCAAGATCCTGAGCAGCCTTTGAAATATTGCCTCCAGACCTCTGAAGAGCGCTCCAGATTAATTCCTTCTCGATATCTGCAATGGCCTCCTTCAGCTTCAGCTTGGGAGCTGCTTTTTGAGAGGGGGTTATCAGTAAATGTTCAGGGAGGTCAGAGGATAGTATTGTGGGGCTGTTCGCAAGTGATATAGCCCGTTCAATGATATTCTCGAGTTCCCTTACATTTCCCGGATATGAATAATTCATCAGGATACTCATAGCGTCATCTGAGACCTCCTTTATCGACATATCCTTTCTTTTCGGCGAATGTTTTTTCATGAAATGTGCTATTAAAGAAGGTATGTCGTCCATTCTGTTCAGTAAGGTCGGAAGATGGATATTTATTACATTTAATCTAAAAAAAAGATCTTCCCTGAATATCCCTTTTTTGCACGCTGTACTCAGGTCACTATTGGTAGCAGAGATAATCCTCACATCAATATTGATTTGGTGTGTTCCTCCGATCCTCATGATCTCGCCTTCCTGCAAGACTCTCAGGATCTTTGTCTGAAAAAGCAGGGAAACATCGCCGATCTCATCAAAAAATACTGTGCCGCCGTCAGCGAGTTCGAGCAAACCCTTTCTTGTATAATTGGCGCCGGTGAATGCACCCTTTTCAAAGCCAAATAACTCTGATTCGAGAAGGGTGTCCGGTATTGCGCTGCAATTGATCGTAATAAAGGATTTTTCACTTCTTGGGCCCCATTTGTGTATAGCCCTTGCAACGAGTTCTTTGCCTGTTCCGCTCTCCCCTGTTATCAGTACGTTGCTTTCACTGACCGCTGCCTTTTTTATCAGGCCAAAGACCTTTTGCATTGCTGTGCTGGTACCTATAGTTTCATCAAATCCGGATTCGTTATTCAGCACCTTTCTTTTATGTCTCGTGATAACGTCGCCTAACATTTCACCGTTGAGCGGCTTTTTCAGAAAATCACTGGCGCCGAGTTTCATAGATTCAACAGCCTGTGCAACATCAGCATCTCCAAAGACTATGACAGGTATCCGCTGCCGTAATTCAAAAAGCCATTTATGCCAGTCTTTGAGGCCAAGATCAAGAAATGCTATATCATATTTAAGGGGATTTACAGGATCTGTACCGACAGAGATGCCTTTGAGTTTTGAATCCTTATTGCCGATTGATTTGAATAATGAACAGATTGCCTTTGACTCGTCAGACAGGACCAATATATTACGCATCTCTTATTCTAAAACAGGATGAGAAAAAATGCACAATGTCTTTGGACTTTCTAGTCCTCAGAATGAACGAGTTCTATCACTGTAATCTCAGGTGGCGCCAGAAAACGGATTGGTGGCCCCCACGTCCCGGCCCCCCTGCTGACATATAGTTGAGAACCGTTCGAAAGGTTTGTATAACCAGCCTGGGTCTGATAATACAAACCTGTGATAATGCTGAAAGGAAATATCTGTCCTTTATGGACATGGCCGGAAAGCTGCAAGTCAAAAAGGCCTGTGGAATTTTTTTCAACAAACGGCCTGTGTTTTAGAAATAACGTAAATTTTTCATGGGGTAGGCCTAAGAGAAGTTCTTTCTCGTCTGTTTCTGTATTTTGCATATATGTCTTCACCTGCTGGTCATCAATGCCTACTACAGTAATCAACCCAGGGATATCAATATGTTCACCTCTTAATACCGTAAAGCCGGAATCTTTTATAAATTTCAGTGACTGATCAAGTCCCGCGTAAAATTCATGATTGCCTGTTACCGCGAACTTGCCATACCGGGGATTTGTTTCTTTCAGCAATTCAGTCAGGCTGCTGAGATTGTCGATTTGACCGTCAACAAGATCACCTGTAGAAACAAGAATATGGGGGTCTGCATTTTTCACCTCACCGAGTATGCTTTTCAGTCTCTCTTCCCTCACGATAAGCCCCAGGTGAACATCAGAAATCTGAACTATTCTCAGCCTGCCGATATCTGAAGGGATTTTGGGTGATCTGACTATCAATGTTTCTGTCCGTATGTTTTTTGCCTCAAAATAACCATAGATTGCTATCAGCATGGCAAGTGAGATGCAGATAAAAAAAGCATAGCCGTTCGGTATTGCCAGATAAGAGAAGTCTTTTTTCATAATGACTTCACCTGAATATATACAGAAGCTATACACATCCATGACCAGAGACAAGGAAATAAATAAGAAAAGCACCCCAAGCCATGTATAGCCCAGGTAAGACATGAATCGTGCAAAAAGCTCGAACCCTGCTTTCTCAGAAAACCTGACAATAAACGGAGCAGCTATCATTATCAGCATGAAGACTGCTGCACAGATACCTGCTTGCATATTGAAATCAAGGGCAGCCTTTGCCTTCAGAAATACATACAGATGCATGCTGCTGTAAAGAAGAAAAAAAATCAATAAAAAGAGTGTCATGGCATTATTTAATGCATCCCTGCTGATGTCATGCCCTTACCTCTTCTCATCAAAAACACAAGGGGCAGAATGCAGATCATCATAATACAGACAAGATAAAAAGCATCGTTAAATGAAAGCATGGAGGCCTGTCTGAGAAGTTCTTTATACATAATCCCAAGTCCTCCCTGCTCTGAAAGAGAACTCTCAACTCCTCTATATTCAAGGAATTGAGAGCTTTGCCCTGAGAAAATCTGATAGTCCCGATCAAAAGGGGTAAGATGCTCAACAAGACGTGCCTGATGAAACTGCGCACGGCGTGCGACAATAGTTGTTACAAAGGCAACACCAAAACTCCCTCCAAGATTTCTGAGAAGATTATAGATTCCTGAGGCATTGCCCATATCTTCCTTTTTTATACCGGCCATGGTCATGGTCGTTAGAGGAATGAAGAAAAAGCCCATGCCAATACCAAGGACAACCCTCGGCCAGATCACTGTGTAGAAATCGGCGTTGAGGTTGAAATTTGACATAAGATAGGTTGCATATGCATTGACAATGATTCCAAAAGACAGAAGAACCTTTGGATTTACCTTATTTACCAGGCTTCCTGCTAACGGGAGGGCTATTAATGTCGCAATACCTCCCGGCCCCAAAACAAAACCCGCAAGATATGATGTGTAGCCCATAAGAGTCTGGAGATATATGGGTAGGAGGACTATGCTTGCAAAAAGGTTGAAAAACCCCATGAACATTACTATGTTGCCTGTACTGAAAGAAAGATTTTTGAATGCCTTCAGATTCACCACAGGGTTTTTTGAATACAGTTCAGCTATCACAAACGATATAAGAGAAAAAACCGAGATAATGCTTAACCAAACAATGAAATGAGATGAAAACCAGTCTTCCTGCTGGCCTTTGTCGAGAACAATCTGAAGGCAGCCAAGTCCGAGGGTAAGGAAAGCAAGTCCCCAGTAATCTATCTTCATCTTCATTCTCTTCATGTACGGTGGATCGGTTATAAAAAGCAATGTCAGGAGTACTGAAATTATCCCTATCGGGACATTAATAAAGAATATCCAGTGCCATGACCAGTTATCGGTTATCCACCCTCCCAGCAAGGGACCGACAATCGGCCCGAACATTATCCCGGTACCGAATACCGCCATTGCTATCCCGTGCTGACGTGGAGGGAATGTTTCAAGGAGTATAGACTGCGAAATCGGCTGAAGGGCGCCACCGCCGATTCCCTGCAAGATCCTGAAGAAAACGAGACTCTGAAGACTCCAGGCAGCACCGCACAAAAAAGAACTCACTGTAAAAAGCGTTATCGATAGAATAAGATATCGTTTTCTGCCGAAAAACCTGCTCAGCCACCCTGTCATGGGTATGATTATGGCGTTTGATACAAGATAGGAGGTGATTGTCCATGTCGATTCATCAATCCCGGCTGAGAGACTTCCCCGGATATGATCGAGCGACACATTGACCACAGATGTGTCAATGATCTCTATGAGTGTTGGAAGCATAACGGTAAGTGCGACAATCCACTTGTTCATGCACTATTAATTTACCAAAAAAATGCCATCTGCATCCAATAATGTAAAACGCTGAACCTCAGAGAGGCATGGTTTTCAGGGAGCAGTTATGAATCATTAGGGACTATCTCGGTTGTGGTAAAATAATAGGGAGGCATTGGCCTATAATTTCCATGTAGAAGGAAATGAGCTTACCTCACTATTAAGGTTTTGCACATCAGGTTTCTCTGGAAAAGGCAATAACAAACGTGAGAATGGAAAGACATCTCGTGCTCGTCGGCGGGGGTCACGCCCATATGGAAACCCTTCTCAACATCTATGAATTCACGCGCAGGGGGCATCGCGTCACCCTGATAAGCCCATCCCCGTATCTTTACTATTCGGGCATGGGTCCCGGCATGCTGTCCGGAATCTATCGTCCGCAGGAAGTCCGTTTCAACATCAGGAAAATGGCAGAAGACCACAACACGGCTTATCTTGAAGACGCAGTGGAAAGCATAGACCCAGAAGGACATTCCCTTACCCTAAGATCAGGTCGGAAGACGCGCTATGATATTGTTTCGTTCGACATAGGGAGCGAGATCAATACAGGTTCCGCCTATGCCTCAGGAGGCGATGTCTTCCCGGTCAAGCCGATAGACAATCTAATGCAGGCGCGAAAACGCATTTTAGGCGGGTCACCGAATAGCCTCCAACACATCCTCATTGCAGGAGGAGGCCCTGCCGGGGTCGAGATATCAGCGAATGTATGGAGAATTCTCCGCGACCATTCAATCAATGCAGAGATAACATTAATCACCAACAACAGGCTCATGGAAGGTTTTCCCATCAGGGTAAGGAGTCTGTGCAGTGAATCTCTCCGGCGCAAGGGTATCCGGATTATCGAGGGCAACACTGTCAAAGCATTTGAGAACAGCGCTGCAGTGCTCGGCAACGGGCAGAGGCTGCCATTCTCTGTCGCGTTCCTTGCTGTTGGGATCAGACCGGCGTCGGTCTTCAGAAATTCCGGACTTGCAACCACGGAAGACGGCAGCCTGCTTGTCAACGCACAGCTTCAGAGTCTTTCACACCCCAGAGTATTCGGCGGAGGTGACTGCATCCATCTCAATGGTAATCCCCTCCCAAAGGTTGGAGTGCACGCAGTGAAAGAGGGTAAGCTCCTCCGCAACAATCTCGTCTCAGCGCTCGAAGGAAGGCAGCTGGCCTCCTACAAACCGCAGCGGCATTACATGCTGATCTTCAACATGGGCGACGGTAGGGGAATCCTTTGGAGAAACAATCTTGTGGTGGAAGGAAGGTTTGCCTTTGCGCTCAAGAATTACATCGACAGGGGGTTTATGAAAAAATTCCAGGTCTCCGGGGAACTCACTGAAGATAAAGAGTGGGACATGAGCATAAAGGATTGCGTTTAATACACTTGAATCTGATTGCCCGCTTGAGTCCCTGAACCCTTTATTCGATTATAATCGTAGGCACCACAGACATGCCGATGCGAAGGACATGCCCTTTATCCGCATCTTTATCGAGCATAATCTTTACCGGAACCCTCTGGACTACCTTAACATAATTCCCTGTGGCATTCTCTGCCGGGAAAAGTGAAAATGAAGCGCCTGTGCCGGACATGATGCTCTCAATCCTACCTTTGAATTTCTTTCCCGGATAGGTATCAACCTTAATTATAACTTCCTGTCCTGATTTGACCTTAGTAAGCTGCGTCTCTTTATAATTTGCAGTTACCCATATATCAGACAGGGAAACTATTGCCATGAGTGGTTGTCCGTCCTGTATCTGATTACCTGATTCAACTGTTTTCTTTGTTACATAGCCGTCCGAAGGTGCATATATCCTTGTATATCCATAATTCAATTCTGCCGCGTCTAATCTTGCCTCTTTCTCCTTAATCGCTGACAACTGAGTATCCATCGAAGACTCTGCCTGTATTACAATCGCTTTCTGTGTTTCAAGCGCCTTTTCTGCCTGCCTGAGCTGTTCTCTCGCAGCCTTAACCTGTGCCAGTGCAACTGTGTAAGCAGTCATTGTTTTTTCGTATCTCTCTTTCGAAATAGTTTCTGACTTGTAGAGATTCTCTGCCCTCTTAACGTCTTTTTCAGCCTGTTGGAGATTCGCCTCCTGGAGTTCAAAATTCGCTTTAGCTGCCTCTATATTTGCACTGATTTCCGATATCTGAACCCTTGCAACCGCAATCCGTGCATTAATTTCGGAAAGTCTTGCCTTTTCAGCGCCTGCTCCTGAAGATGCTTCGCTAACTTTTGCTTCAAAATCAGCTGGATCAATCTCAACAAGCAGGTCTCCTTTTTTTACGTATTGATTGTCTGTTGCATAGACGGCTTTAATGCGGCCCTTAACTCTTGAAGCAATAGTATAGACATGCCCGTCAACAAAGGCATCGTCAGTAGTGATGTGTGTTGCCTTGTATCTGAGGTAGAAAAAGAGCGTCACAGCTCCGATGAGGACGACTACGGCTAAAACTATAAACCCATATTTTTTCTTATTATTGTTATTCTGTTTTACTTCCTCTGTCTTTGTTTCTTCCACTTAGTCTTCTCCTGAGTTGTATATGATAGTACTATTAAGAAACTATTACTCATACCTCAAGGCTTCTATAGGGTCGAGGAGTGACGCCTTGTAAGCCGGATAAAATCCAAAGAATATACCAACCAGTCCTGAAAAACCAAAGGCCAGCAGAACTGAAAGTGGAGATATGATTGTGATCCAACCCGCAAGCACCGATATCAACTTTGACCCGGATATGCCAATTATTATCCCGGCTACTCCACCGATTAATGACAAGGTAAGTGCCTCGATTATGAACTGCAGCCGTATATCCCATGTTTTTGCACCTATAGCCATTCTTATTCCTATTTCTCTTGTCCTCTCCGTAACCGATACGAGCATAATGTTCATGATTCCGATTCCTCCGACGAGGAGAGAAACTGACGCAATGGCGCCGAGCAATAACGTCATTACCTTTGTTGACTGTTCTGCTGTCTGCATGATCTGGGTTAGATTTCTGACGGTGAAGTCATTATCCTGCTTAGTGCCTATATGATGCCTCTGCCTGAGCAACTCGTTTATCTGCTTCTCTGCAGATGGCAGATCCTCTGTGCTTTTCGCCTTGACCATTATTATTCGCACCATCCCGGGGAAGGCGGTGCCGAAGAGTTTTTTTTGTGCTGTTGTAACCGGGATGAGAACAGTGTCGTCCTGGTCCTGGCCCTGAGCAGACTGTCCTTTAGGAGATAGTACACCGGCAACAACAAAGGGGACATTTTTGATCCTGATGAATTGACCTGTTGGATCCATATCTCCAAAAAGGTTGTCCACTACACTCTGACCCAACAAACATACTTTTGTCGCACTCTTGACATCCTGCTCGGTAAAGGACCTGCCTGCCGTCAATGACCAGTCCCTGACAATGAGCATGCTCGGACTTGTACCGACTACTCCAGTTGACCAGTTCTGATGTCCATACACAATCTGTGCAACTCCGTTGAGAACCGGTGCAACATCCTGGACTGCGGGACATTCTCTCTTGATGGCATCTGCATCTCCCAGGGTAAGAGTAGGCTGGGTTCCTGCACCCATTCTCACACCCCCAGCAGTAGTGGCACCCGGAAGGATCATAATGAGATTGCTCCCCATGCTCGAAATCTGATCAGAGATTTTTTTGCTTGCTCCCGTACCCACAGCAAGCATGGTAATAACAGCTCCAACTCCTATGATGATCCCTAACATGGTAAGGGCAGACCGCATCTTGTTCACCTTTAATGCCCTGAATGATATCCTGAATGTTGAAGGTATGTTAATCATGATCTCCTCATCCGTTCATCACTGATAATACGTCCGTCCAGGAATTTAATAATCCGCTTGCTGTATGCAGCTATGTCATTCTCATGGGTTACTAGTATTATTGTAATGTTTGATTCAGTATTCAGTTTTACAAAAAGCTCCATTATCTCAGCGCTGGTCTTTGAATCAAGATTCCCCGTGGGTTCATCCGCAAGGATTATTGGAGCATGATTCACCAGTGCCCTTGCTATTGCAACCCTTTGCTGCTGGCCGCCGGAAAGCTGATTGGGATGATGGTCTCCCCTTCCTTCCAGCGCCACACTTTTAAGGGCTTCTAATGCCTTTTCCTTTCTCTCCTTTGCAGGCATCCCGTCATAAAGCATGGGGAGTTCGACATTCTCAATTGCTGATGTCCTTGGAAGCAGGTTGAATCCCTGGAAGATAAAGCCTAATTTTTTGTTTCTTATGGCTGCCAGTTCATCCCTGTTTAGATTGCCTGTAGCAATATTTTCAAGGAGATAGTTACCGCTGGTCGGTTTATCAAGACATCCGAGAATATTCATGAAAGTGGATTTACCGGAGCCGGAAGGACCCATTACTGCGATAAATTCACCTTTTTGTATTGTTAAAGACACACCGCTTAGTGCATGCAAATCGATATCACCAAGCCTGTAAACTTTCGTGATTTCCTGAGCCTCAATAATTGCCATGCTAAAACATCCTTGGACCTGAAGGCGTTGCTTGTGCCTTTGCCTTTGCGAGAGATTCGACGATCAGTTCCTGTCCCTCTTTGATCTCGCCTGATATAAGCTCAGTATAATTCCCGTCACTGATGCCTATCGTAATCGGCACGCGTTTTGGGTTACCCTCTGCGAGTATCCAGACCCCGGTTCCTTTTTGCTGCGCCGTGGTCTTGCTCTTCTCAGCAGGTTTGAATCTCAGTGCAGTATTCGATATCTTCAGAACGTCTTTTTTTATAGATATGATGATTGATACATTGGCGGTCATCCCCGGTTTCAGCTTAAGATCGGGATTAGCGACCTGAATTACCACATCATAGGTAACGACATTCTGGACCGTTATCGGAGCATTCCTGACCTGCCAAACCTTACCCTTAAAAGTGGTGTCTGAATAAGCATCTACGGTAAATTCTACATCCTGTCCGACTCTTACATTCCCTATATCTGCCTCAGCCACATTCGTATCGATCTGCATCTTTGTAAGATCCTGTGCAATACTAAACAGAGTCGGAGTCTGAAAACTCGCGGCAACAGTCTGCCCGACGTCCACATTTCTCGAAACCACAATCCCGTCTACAGGAGACACTATCTTCGTATAATAAAGGTTTGTCTCGGCAAGGCTTAAGGCTGCCTCTGTCTGAGCAACCTGAGATTTTGCCGCGCTTACCGAAGCCTTTGCAGTTTCATCGTTTGTTTCCGCTGTATCAAGATCGCTCCTTGCGATAAGATTCTTTGAGAACAATTCTTTATTCCTTTCCATCGTCCTCTTTGCATCAACAAGTGTTGCCTCGGCTTTCTCCAGATTTGCCTTAGACGATAGGAGATTCGCTTTTGCCTGATTTACCTGTGCATCAAACAAAGCCGGGTCTATTTGGGCTATAAGCTGACCTTTCTTTACAGGAGAATTAAAATCCACATATATATTTTTTATCGTGCCTGATACCTGGGTGCCAACAAGAACAGTGGTTACAGGGTTTACTGTGCCTGTGGCAGTCACTGCCATCTCTATATCGCCTTTGACAACCTTATCAAATCTGAATTTCGGTTCGTTCCCGTTGCCCCTGAATAAAAAAAATACACCACCAGCAATGATAATAATTATTGCACTGATAATTGCTATCTTTTTCATTGTAACCCCATCGCCTTCTCAAGACTTGCCTGGGCAACCTTATCAGCATAAAGGACCTGTATATAAAAGGTTCTTGCGTTCGCCAGACCTACCTCTGCATCGGTCACCTCTATCGGATTCCCTACACCTGCCGTATACCTGCCGTTTGCTATGTCCAGATTCTCCTGTGCCTGCTCCACGCCGAGTTTTGCAGTCGGAATTGCCTCTTCTGCAGCCCTGAGGGTCAAGTATGCCTGTTGCACTTCCAGGAATATGATCTGTCTCAATGACTCTTCATTCGCCTTACTGACATTTAAGTTCGCCCTGGCTCCTTCCACCTGATATTTTGTCAGAAAACCGCTGAACAACGGGAATGAAAGACTCGCCCCTACATTCCATCCATCCTCCAATGGAAATTGTTCCCCCGACCAGTTGTAGCCTGCATTACCACTCAGGACAGGATAGTATCCGGTCTTTGCAAGTTCTATAGATCTCTCGGCCGCCTGTCTCTTTAAAACAGTTGACTTCAGATCAGGCCTGTTCTGGTATGCCTTTGTCAGTGCATCTTCTAAAGTTATTTCATACTTCCCAAAGGACATTTTTTCATCAAGAGTGTATTCAGGCGCATCAGGAATACCCATAGCATTATTCAGGGTTACGATAGATATCCTGAAAGCATTTTCGTTCTTTATCAGATTGAGCTTTGCGTTGCTTAAGTCGACCTCTGCCTTTATTACATCAAATTTCGGTTTTGTGCCTGCCTCAAAAAAACCTTTTGCCTGCTCAAGATGCTGTTGCGTCTGCTTTACGGTATCTTCTGCAACAATCCTGTTGTATTTTGCCTGCACTGCCCCGAAGTATGCCTGTTTGACCGTCAAGATAACCTGCTCGGTTACATTCTGCATATCCGATTTGGACGAATCAAGGTTGAGATTCTCGATCTTTACCTGGTTTGGGGTCTTCCCGAAATCATATATTGTCTGGTTTAGACTAAAACCGGTGGAATATTGATTAAAGGATTCGTTCGAGCTGCCAAAAGAGCCGCCTGAAGAACCTGATGAAGGGGATGCAGGTTTAATCCTGCTGTAACTTGACGACCAGTCAATCCAGGGATAATAATTCGCCTTCGCCTGCCCAACCCTGCTTTCATTCACATTGACTGTATTTCTTGCAGCAATGATGGTTGGCTGCATCTTCAGTGCTATTTCAACACATCTCTCAGGATTAAGGGTTTCTCCTTTTTTGATAATCTCCTCTGCTCCCGCGGTAAAAGGAATGAGGAATATAAGCAATACCAAGAACATAATATTTTTCTTCATGCTAACCTCCTGTATCTCTATAGTTATCAGATTTTTTTCGGTCATGAAAATTTGTGCAATAACAAAGAGCAAGCATCATAGTGTCCTTTTGAAAGTCCCTATTGCAATGGTCATCATTATAAAAGTGAAAATCAGAAGAAACATTATGTCTCCTGAAATGTCACTGATATGTTCACCTTTAAAAAGAATCGACTTTAAGGCATCTACGGCATATGCTTCAGGGTTTACCTTTGCGAATGTCTTGAGCCATCCGGGGAAGCTTGCAATCGGATATATCGCACCGCTCGGAAAAAAAAGTATAACATTGAGAAAGCCGCTCAAAACTCCAACGATCCTCGGATGATTCACCCTCCCGATAATCACAAACATGAGACTTAAGAGGCTGAGGGTAGTAAGTATTATAACAGTCAGTATGGATGCAAACTGTCCTATGCCTTTTGAGAATGGTATGCCGGTCATGAGCATGCTCACGGTAAATATAAGCACAGCAATGATTGTTGTGATAGACAGTCCGCTTATAATGAGACCTGAGACAATATGAGCTTTTGAAAGGGGTGTAAGAAGATAGCTTTCATCTATTCCGAGGAACCTGTCCATGACCAGATTAAAGGCCCCTGTTGTTAAGGTCCCCAGAAAAATTGCCATAATAACAACACCCGGCACAAGGGATTGATAATAATCCACCTTCCTGTAGAGGTCCACATCTCTCAGGAATATTTCATTCGCTTTTTCTCTGATCGGGATATAATCTGTGCTGATTGATTTCAGGGCACCGTTAACCGTATTCCTGATGGTATCTGCAGATATGGCATCGGTATTGTCAAGAAAAAGCCCAACTTCAGGCCGTCTCTGTAAAGCAACCTTCTTGCTGAAGTCAGGAGGGATAATGAGACCGGCCTTATATCTGCCTTTTCTGACCCCGTCGATTGCTTCTTTATCATCTGTTGCACTCAGTATTGTAAAGGTTTGCGGTCCTGCTTCAACAGCCCGCAGGTTCTCCATGATTCTCCTTGCAAAGGGTCCTGAATCCTGATTTACGATAACCAGAGGTAGCTCCTGCAGCTTCCCCTGGAAAGAATTTCCCAGGATCACCAAATAGATAATCGGCATAAAAATACTCATTGCGAGCACCATTGGATTACGCTTGAATTTTTTTAAATCTCTTTCTACAACAGCCAGCAGTCTTACCATATTTTTCTCATCTCCCCCATCTCTGAGGAATACCTGCACCGATGAGGAAACTCACCTTTCTGATCTCCTCTTCTCTGATAGATTTGCCGGTATAGTGTATGAAGACGTCCTCCAAAGATTGTTCATGGATAGTCGCTGATAAGACTTTCGCCCCAAAGGATTTTACCTCCTCTATCAGCTGCGGCAGGTTCATGGCGCCGTTATCCACATATATCCTTATATTGTTGTCTTCAGACTGAATGTTATGCACAAATGTCAGAGTCTTAATCCTGTCAACGATGTCTTCCGAAAGATTTTCGAAGCTCAGAGAAATGATGTCATTGCCTGGAATCTGTGCTTTCAGTTCAGCAGGGCTGCCGATCACAATTATTTTCCCTGAATCTATAATAGCAACCCTGTTGCATAATGCCTCCGCCTCTTCCATATAATGGGTCGTAAGAAAAACAGTCATCTTATCCCCTTCTATGAGCTTTCTCAGAAAGTCCCAAACAACATGTCTGGACTGGGGATCAAGTCCGATCGTCGGTTCATCCAGAAAAAGTATTTTAGGGCGATGCACAAGAACCCTCGCAACCTCAAGCCTTCTCCTCATACCGCCTGAATATGCTGCGACAAGGTCGTTGGCCCTTGCTGCAAGACCGACCATTTCCAGAAGATTATGGATCCTCTCCTTCCTGTCTTTCGAGGAGATGCCGTAAAACCGGCCATAGATATCCATATTCTCATAGCCGGTGAGGTCAAGATCACTGGTCATTGCCTGTGGAACGACCCCGATTTCACGTCTTACCCTTTCAGGCTCTTTGGCCACATCACAGCATGCAACGGTTGCATGACCATTTGTGGGTTTCAGCAGGGTTGTCAGCATTCTGATGAGAGTTGTCTTCCCAGCACCATTTGGACCGAGGAATCCAAAAAATTCACCTTCCATCACATCAAAGCTCACATTATCGACAGCAGTGATCGTTCCATATTTCTTGGTTATTCCGGAAACCTCTATGGCTTTCTCCTTTTGCATACACCCCTATTTCTTTTTCAAAATCTCCACTTCAGCTGTCATGCCGGGCTTTAGCACTCCTCCGTTATCTTCCAGTTTTATTTTGACCCTGAAGGTTTTAATGTCCTGCCTTCCCCTTGTTACATCTCTTTGCGTTGCAAACTGAGCGTATCTTCCTATTTCATACACTGTCCCATTGAACTTCCGCCCAGTAGCCCCTTCAGTGCTGATGACCGCCTTGCTGTTGAGTACAACATTGTCAATGAGGGTCTCATCGATATCAACTCTTGCATAAAGATCCTGCATATCCACGATAGTTAATATAGTCATGCCGGGGCTGACTGTCTCTCCTTGCTCCACTGCCTTAAAAAAAACATTGCCTGACAGAGGACTGGTTATTATGGTGTCGGCGAGCCTTGCAAGGTTATACGACAGAGTTGCCTCTGCTTGTTTAAGATTGGCCTTAGCAGAAGAGACCTGGCTTTCAGCTGTTTTTAATTGAGCCTCTGCAGCATCCCTTTTTGAGTGTGCTGAAGCAAGCCTTGACTGCGAAGATGTATAATCTGCAACAGAAGCATGATATGCTGTAACTGCAAGGTCAACGGATTCCTTTGAGACAAAATCCTTTTTATACAGAGCGGTTGCCCTGTCCATTTCACTTTTTGCCAGTTCCATCTGAACCCTCGCTTTTTCAATATCCGACTCAGTGGTTTTGATATCCGCTTCTGCAGTTGTAATGTTTGCCTGTGCATTCCCGACCGCTGATTCTGAAACCTTGATATCTGCTCTGGCCCTTTCAATTCCCGCCCTGGCCTGTTCAGCCAATGCCCTGAGGTCATCACTTTCAAGTTTAATGGCTATCCTGCCTTTTTCGATGGAATCTCCTTCATTGCAGCATAGGTAGGAAATTCTTCCTGATATCTTCGGGGAAAGATTAACCTCTATCCCCTCTATTATCCCGGTTGATTTGATAGTCCCGGAATTTTTCCCTTTGTTAACAGAAAATAATAATGTAGTGATAACAACGATGAAAACGATAACTGCAATAATTACAATTCTTTTCTTCATGGATTATTCCAGCCTTTTCTTACGTTTTACAAGCCATGTGCTCACCATTCCCTGAAACTTGTCCATGTAATAAAACACTACAGGGGTTATGTACAGCGTCAGAAGCTGGGAAACAACGAGACCGCCGACAACAGCAAGACCCAGAGGGCGGCGGGATTCGGCACCGGCACCAAAACCGATGGCGATCGGGAGCGTTCCCATGAGTGCAGCCATGGTAGTCATCATGATAGGTCGGAAACGTATTATAGCGCCTTCATAGATTGCTTCCATCGGTGTTTTCCCTTCCTTTCTCTGCGCCTCCAGTGCAAAGTCGATCATCATGATTGCGTTCTTTTTTACTATCCCCAGAAGCATGATGACGCCGACAAAGGCATAGATATTCAGTTCCTTATGAAAAAGCATGAGGGTTATTAGCGCTCCGAACCCTGCAGCAGGGAGTCCTGAAAGGATGGTCAGTGGGTGTATAAAGCTCTCATAGAGAATTCCGAGCACAATATAAATAACAAGGAGAGCCATTATCAGGAGAATCCAGAGCCCTTTCATGGACGACTGAAACGCCTGCGCAGTCCCCTGGAAGCTGGTGCTGACTGTCTGAGGCAATGTAGATTGAGCAACCTTGTCGACCAAATTCACGGCATCCCCTAATGACACGCCAGGCTTAATATTAAAGGAAATCGTAACAGCAGGGAGCTGTCCCTGGTGGTTCACGGTCAGGGGACCAACGTCGCGGGTCAGGGTTGCCAGGGTGTTTAACGGAACAAGCTGGCCTGTGCTCGAGTGGATATAGAGCATTGATAAGGCTGAGGGATCCATCTGGTACCTTGGCTCCA
>WSSedA1B2DRAFT_1000086_pt1 | contig 16764 bp, 17 predicted proteins | sample WetSurSiteA1Bulk_FD_9465 | JGI IMG/M metagenome (IMG submission 9465) | reverse complement strand
AGGGGTATAAGGGGAGGCAGTAGGAGGCAGCATGGTTGCAACAGATACAATCTCTTTAAGCACAAAAGGTTTTACTGACATTCTTGATATTACCGATAAGGTTACAGGAATAGTGGCAAAGTCAGGCATTCAGAATGGCTTGGTGAATGTTTTCTGTTCTGGTTCTACGGGAGGTATTACCACAATTGAATATGAATCAGGTCTCATTAAAGACCTGCAAAAAGCCATAGAAAAGATTGTTCCTTCAAATGTTCCTTATGAACACGATAAAAGATGGGGAGATGGTAATGGTTTCTCCCATATAAGGGCAGCTCTTATGAAACCTTCCCTTACAATTCCCTTAGTAAAAGGGAAACTGTCACTTGGAACATGGCAACAAATTGTGTTTATGGATTTTGATAATCGGGGCAGGGATAGGGAGATTGTTGTTCAGGTTGTGGGGGAGTGATATGTAAGAGTTTTTCAATCTCTGCAATTATTTTTTCATCTACTGGATGAGTGGATAGATATACTAACGGTTGTTTTCCTCAAGGATGGTAGAAAATGAGGAAAGAGGACTGCCATTTTCACAAGATTTTCATATTCCCTTCATTATTCCTTCATAAGATTTCATTATTATAAGAGCATGAAAGGATATAAAATCTTTCTTCATTTTTAAGAAAGGCAGCCGGATTCTTCCCGGCTGCCCCCCTCCTTTACAAGGCAGTCAGACCCCTCCCTGACTGCCTTTTTATTTCAACCCATCTTAACCGATTAGTATCAGTTGAGATAGAGTATTTGAGCGGGTTTTTTGCCGATACTCAACTGCATTCTGAAATATAAAGAGGAAAAAAATCGCAGGGAGGAACGACCGAGAATGAGCGAGAATACTCTATCTCAGCTGGTCTATATGAATCGGTTATTAAATATCAGATACTGCACACCACTGCCGTGCATTCTGGAACATCCTGATCCATGGAGAAGCTTCGAGGTCTTTCTTCCATTCTTCAGACATATAGGCCCATTGCCATTTCAGGAAAGTCCTCTCAGGATGGGGCATCATAGCGAGGTGTCTCCCGTCAGAAGAACAAAGGGCAGTTATCCCTGAAGGAGAGCCATTGGGGTTGAATGGATATGTCTCAGTAAATTTATTACGGTCATCGACAAACCGGATGGGAGCAAGGTCTTTTTCAAGGACCCCCTGCATCATGTCTTTATCCGGGAAATAGACCCTTCCCTCGCCGTGTGCAACCCAAACACCTAAGGCAGAGCCTTCCATTCCCTTTAACATAATGGCAGGTCCCGGCAGAATACGGACTGCTGAGAACCTTGATTCAAACCTGCCGGACTTATTCTGAATGAACCTTGGCTGAAGAGCATCAGGGATACCCTTCCATGGAACCCATCCGAGAAGCGCCATAAGCTGGCAGCCATTACAGACGCCGAGGCTGAAGGTGTCCGGCCTTTTGTAAAATGTGTTGAACTGGTCATAGAGCTTTTCATGAAATCTGATCACCCCGGCCCAGCCCTTTGCTGAATCAAGGACATCTGCATAGCTGAATCCTCCTACAAAGGCAACGCCCCTGAAATCATCCAGACTTGCCCTTCCTTCAATAAGGTCAGTCATGGTAATATCCCAGACTTCAAATCCGGCCTGATAAAAAGCAGATGTCATTTCACGGTCTCCGTTACTGCCTTCTTCCCGCAGTATTGCTACCCTAGGTTGTGCAGCGCTTAGGAAGATCTTTTGTTCGGTATTCTGAGGAGTAAAAGTAAGAATGTACTGTAGTCCTTTTCTGTCAAAACTTGCCTTCTTTTCCTCATCAACACAATCAGGGTTTGCCTGGAGCCTGTCGAGATGATAACTTGTTTCTTCCCAGACAGCCCTGAGAACTCTCATGTCTTCATTTAAAACAGNCTGTCCATTTATGCTCATGTTTATATTTTTATCACCACTNGTGTCTCCGATTATCTGATAAGGTATGAGGTTGTATTTGAAATCTGCTATGATTTTATCTTCATTTGCCGGAAGATATTCTATGACAAACCCGAGTTCCTCTGAGAATAAGATTGAGAATAAAGGGTAGGGATTAAGGGGGAATGGGCAATAGATATTTAAATCCAGGCCGCAATTCCCTCCAAAGGCCATCTCGAGGAGTGTTACTATCAACCCTCCGTCGCTCCTGTCATGGCCTGAAAGAATGAGGTCATCTGCAATAAACTTTTGGATGAGATGAAAAGTCCGTTTAAGAAGTTGGGGGTCTTCAAGATCAGGAGATTCATCCCCTAACTGTCCATATACGTGCGCTAAGGCAGTCCCTCCCATACGGTATTTACCTTTGCCGATGTCGATATAAATCAGTCTGCTCAGACCCGGCTTCTTTATATCAGGAGATGCAACTTTTGTGATATCAGGGCTTGTGACATAGGCAGAAATTACAAGGGATCCGGGAGACTTGACTATTTCAGTCCTACCGGATGAATCAACTACCTTAGCAGCCATAGACAGGCTGTCTTTTCCTCCATCGATTGCTATTCCGAACTCGGGCAGAAGATCTCTCAGTGCTATTGCAGCATCATAAAGCCTTGCGCCCTCACCCGGAAGCTTTGCTGCCCACATCCAGTTCCCTGAACATTTAATATCTTCAAGTGCGCTCACTTTTGCCCATACAATATTGGTCAATGCCTCACCCACACTCATCCGGGCCATTGCCTGAGGATTGATCAGACCTTTTACAGGCTGCTCACCAATCGAGATGGCAGCCCCTGTTGATCCGAAATGGCTTTGAGCTGTAACAGCCACATCAGAGAGTGTGAGTTGCAACGGGCCTACACATTGTTGCTGTACAATGAGGCCTGTAACAGACCTGTCCACCTTATTGGTAAGGAATTTTTTCGAGCCTACTGAAACAAGACGAAGCACCCTTTCGAGGGCTTCACTTACAGAAGTCTTTTCAGGAAACCGCAAAGGTGCAAGTTCCGGCTTTATCCGCTGCATATCAAAGGTCTTCTGCGGCATCTCACCAAGAACTTTTGACAGATCGAGATTAACCGGTGAACTGCCGTCTGTCTCATCGTGAAGGATGATATAACCCTCACCCGTAATTTCCCCGATAACAGAATAAAGGGCTTTTTCCCTTCTGCATATAGCAAAAAATTCTTCAGACCTGTCCGGCGCAATTAAAAGAGCATCCTGTTCCTGGTATTCTGCTCCCCAGATCTCAAGCACTGAAAGTGTGTTATCTCCAAGCTGTATATTTCTGATCTCTATCTTTGCGCCTGCAGGATAAATGATTTCCTTAACAACATTACAGTTTCCGCCTGCGCCTTGGTCATGTATGCTGACTATGGGGTTTACATCCCTCATCTCAACACATGCCCTTATGACCCTGTTCACTTTCTGTTCCATCTCGGCATCACCGCGTTGTACTGCGCTGAAATCAAGCTCGGCTATGTTCTCCCCCTGTATCATGCTTGAGGCAGCTCCACCGCCGATTCCGATCCTGTATGCAGGGCCTCCGATCTTCACCACAAGCATCCCTTTTTCTGGACTCTCCTTTTCGATATGCGTGTCATCCATTTGTCCTATCCCAGCGGTAAACATAATGGGCTTAATCCATTCTCTTCTCTCTCCATCCGGTAATCGCAGGCCAAATGACCTTGTAAAGCCCTGTATTACAGGTTCTCCGAATTTGTTACCATAATCAGATGCGCCGTTGCTTGCTTCAACCTCTATCTGCAATGGGGTGGCAAGGTTCGGCGGATATCCAAAAGAGGGATCTTCCCATGGCAGAGCATAGCCGGGGATCTGCAGATTACCGACACAGTATGCAGCTGTCCCTGCGATGACCAGGCTCCCCTTGCCTGTTGCATGGACATCCCTTATCCTGCCTCCGGTACCGGTTTCTGCTCCGGGGAATGGAGCTACACCAGTAGGAAAATTATGCGTCTCAGCAGTAAAGATTATGTGATAATTCAGGTTCTTGATTTTAAAGCGGGAATGGATTGCAGGATATTCAGGGATTATGGTTAATATCTTATAACCGCGTATTGCGCTTGAGTTATCTTTAAAGGCGATCACGCTGTTGCCCGGCCTCGTTTTTAGTGGATGCTTAATTATATCCATGAGCGTATAAGGCATCTCCTCGCCATCAATGATTAATCTGCCTCTGAAGAACCAGTGTCTTGAGTGCTCGCTGTTCGACTGGCCAAGATCGAAACATTCCACATTTGTGGGATTACGGCCTATGTCATGGACAAAGAGGTTGTAATAGTAATCTATATCCCAGTCATCAAGCCCGAGCCCCATTTCAGTATTGAGCTTTCTTAAGGCCTCTCTTCCTTTTTCAATCAGTGGCACTATATAAACAGGTTCAGGTTTCATGCCTATCTCAAAGGTGGACAGCTGCTCCGGATAGCAGCACTCTGTCATCCGGTCATGGACGAGACTCAGAAAGGGGTCAAGGATTCCAGGGTTTGAAAGTTCGAGGGCTTGACCCCCTGACCCCTTGACCCCTTGAATCCTTTTTTTTAACTGTAGTTTATATCTCCTCGACCGTTCAATCCGGGTAATCTTTTTCAATCCGCAGGCATGGCAGACAGATACTGCATTTGTTGACCATGCCGTTGTAAAATTCATGCGGGGACCGACCTCAATTATTTCGTAATTGGTGCCGGGGGAGGAATCAGGTGTTAAAAAACTCTTGTCTGAAATATTAGCCGGCTCGAATGTCTCTGCTAAAAGCCAGCGAAGAACATTTACGTCTTCATTGGCAAGACTGTCTGTTGTTTCGATGTTAAAGCAATATTCTGTTTCGATATCTGCTATATCAGGTGATACCTTCTGCCGGGAAACTGATAAAAGTCCGTTCTTTTTTGCCTCAGAGAGAGCCGGCCTGCGATAAAGGTGCAATAAACTCATAGAGGGGATTCAGTCATCAATCCTGTCTTTTCTGAATCAGGAATTTCAAAATATTTCTGTTCATAGTGCCTTTAATTATAGCACACAGGAATGAACCCTTTCGGCTATGATGATACATTAATGACCGTAATTCTCATCTCCGTTATACTGATTACAGGGAAGGGGAAATAAGCATAGGGCGTTGATTATGCGAATACCCTTTTGAAAATGTAATTTACATTCTTCAGATAGTATTTCAGGTCAAATATATTTTCGATCTCCTTTTTATTCAGATATTTCCTGATCTCCTTATCCTTTAAGAGCAATGTCCTGAATTGAGACTCTGTCTCCCAGCTCTTCATAGCGGTGTTTTGTACAACACCATATGCATATTCGCGGCTGAGCCCTTTATCAATGAGCGCAAGCATCACCCTCTGGGAATTGAAGAGGCCGTAGCTTTTTGCCATATTTTCCTTCATCTTTTTTGGATACACCTGCAGTCTGTCGAGAATTCCCCTGAGCCTTGCAAGCATGTAATCCGCGAGTATTGAGCTGTCAGGGATGATCACGCGTTCCACCGATGAGTGAGATATGTCTCTCTCATGCCATAAAGCGATATTTTCGAGCGCTGCCATGGCATTTGATCTCACAAGCCTTGCAAGACCTGTGAGATTTTCGCAGCCGATGGGATTCCTCTTGTGAGGCATTGCGGAAGAACCCTTCTGTCCTGCCATGAACGGTTCTTCCGCCTCAAGCACCTCTGATCTCTGGAGGTGTCTGATCTCTAATGCTATCTTTTCGACAGAAGCTGCAATCAATGCCAGCGTTAAAAGATACTCTGCATGTCTGTCCCTCTGGACTACCTGTGTTGCAACAGCTTCGGGCTTAAGTCCGAGTCTTTTGCAGACCTTCTCCTCAACAGCAGGGGGGATGTTTGAGAATGTGCCGACTGCGCCGGAGAGCTTTCCCACGCTTATCACTCGCTTAGCCTTCTCCATCCTCTCAAGATTCCTTTTCATGTCTTCATACCAGAGAGCAAACTTAAGGCCGAATGTCATAGGCTCTGCATGAACCCCGTGACTCCTGCCTATCATCGGAATCTCTTTATATTTATATGCCTGTTTTTTCATGACTCCCATGAGATCCCTGATATCTCCGATGATAATATCAGATGCCTCGCGCATAAGGAGCGCCAGTGCAGTATCAAGGATATCCGAGGATGTCAGCCCCTTATGGATGAACCTTGACTCAGGCCCAAGGCTCTGGGCTACTGAGGTAAGGAATGCTATAACATCATGTTTCACGACCTTTTCTATCTCATCGATCTTCCTGATATCAAAACTTGCCTTTCTCCTGATAACCTTCAACTCATCCCTCGGTATCTCGCCAAGCTCTGCCCATGCCTCACACACAGCTATCTCAACATCAAGCCACTTCTGATATTTATTCTCAAGATCCCACAGCCTTCCCATTTCAGGGCCTGTATATCGCGCAATCATAATCCCTCCCCTGTTTTTATATTTACCCTCATTTTACCACCCTATCCCCTTGCAAAAAAAGCTATTTTTGTGTTAATCTTCAATTCCTGAAAGATCATGTTTTCTTTCAGAAAATACATCATTTTGCCTCTGTGCGCCAAGATGGCGAAACCACGAGTAAACAGAGGGAAGATACAGGAGGATTGAAAAAATATGGTAGCAGCAATGAAGGAACTGCTTGAAGCAGGGGTACATTTTGGCCACCAGGTAAAAAGATGGCATCCGAAGATGAAGAAATATATCTTCGGTGAGAGAAATGGCATTTACATTATTGACCTTCAGAAGACAGTAAAAGGTCTTGAGGAGGCGTATAATTTTGTAAAAAGAGTTTCTCTGTCAGGGGCGCCGGTGCTATTTGTCGGCACAAAGAAACAATCTCAGGACGCCATAAAGGAAGAGGCTGAAAGGTCTGGCGCTTTTTATGTCAACCAGCGCTGGCTTGGCGGGATGCTGACGAATTTTTCGACAATAAAGAAGAGCATAGAAAAGCTCAAGAAGATCGAGGCCATGAAAGAGGACGGCACATATGAGCTCCTCCCGAAAAAAGAGGTCTCTGCCTTAGAGAAAGAAAAGGGTAAACTGGAAAAGAACCTTTCGGGCATCAAGAATATGTCGGGCTTTCCAGGGGCCTTGTTCATTGTGGATCCGAAAAAGGAGAGGATAGCTGTTGCCGAGGCAAAAAAGCTCTCCGTGCCGATAGTTGCAATAGTTGACACAAACTGTGATCCGGACGAAATTGATTATGTCATCCCCGGAAACGACGATGCCATAAGGGCTATAAAACTTATAACCTCCAAAATAGCTGACGCCATTATGGAAGGCAAGGCAACTTTGTCAAAATCCGCGGCAGAAGAGGCTGAGAAACTTCAGGTAGAGGGAAAAATTCAGCAGGAAGAGGCAGAGGTAGCAGGATGACAACGATTTCAGCAGAATTAGTAAAGGACTTAAGAGAAAAAACCGGCGCCGGTATGATGGAATGCAAAAAGGCGCTGACTGAAAGCAACGGTGATTTCGAAAAGGCAATAGATTTACTGCGGCAGAAAGGTCTTGCATCTGCACAGAAAAAATCAGGGAGGACAGCTTCAGAGGGCCTCATTGAATCATATATCCATATGGGAAAGATAGGGACAATGGTTGAGGTTAATTGCGAGACAGACTTTGTAGCAAGGACAGATGACTTCAAAGAACTCGCAAAAGACGTTGCAATGCATATAGCAGCTGCAAGCCCTATATACCTTTCAAGGGAAGATGTGCCACAGGATGTCATAGACCGGGAAAAAGAAATCTACAAGGCGCAAGTTGCAGATAAACCGCCGCAGGTCGTCGAAAAGATTATACAGGGGAAACTCGAAAAGTTCTATACGGATGTCTGTCTTCTCGACCAGATATTCATAAAGGACCCTGATCAGAAAAAGAAGATTAAAGACCTTGTGACCGATAAGGTCGCAAAATTAGGCGAGAATATTCTCATAAGAAGATTTGCCAGATTTCAACTCGGAGAAATAGCAGCAGGATCAAAAGCTTGTTGAAATACAAAAGAATACTCCTTAAAATCAGCGGCGAAGCTATGATGGGAGACATGGCCTATGGAGTTGACCCTTCAACTGTCGACTTTATAGCCAGGGAAATAAAGGTAGCTGTTGCAATGGGTGTCGAACTCGCTATTGTTATCGGTGGAGGGAACATCTTCAGAGGGGTAGAGGCAAGTCTTAAGGGAATAGAACGGGCATCCGCTGATTATATGGGGATGCTTGCAACTGTTATAAATGCCCTTGCCCTTCAGAATTACCTCGAAAAACATAACATTCCGACCAGGGTCCAGTCAGCGATAGAGATGAAGGAGCTTGCAGAGTCTTACATAAGGCGCAAGGCAATGAGACATCTCGAAAAGGGGAGGACGGTGATCTTTGCTGCTGGAACAGGAAACCCTTATTTTACTACAGATACAGCAGCTTCCCTAAGGGCCATGGAGATTGGTGCAGATGTCATTCTGAAGGCAACAAAGGTTGACGGCGTATATTCCTCTGATCCCATGAAAGACCCTTCTGCAAAGAAATATAATACGGTTACTTATATAGATGTGCTGAAACAGGGCCTTAGTATCATGGATTCAACTGCGATATCATTATGTATGGACAATAACCTTCCAATTGTGGTATTTAATTTAAGAGATAAAGGCAATATAAGAAAAATTTTAGAAGGGAAAAAAATCGGGACTCTTGTAAGGGGGAAAGATGGAACAAGAGTTAAAAAGAAAAACAACTGATCGGATGGACCGCACCATCGAGGCCCTGAGGAAGGAATTCTCTTCAATCAGGACCGGAAGGGCATCCCTGGCACTCCTCGATGGGATAATGGTGAATTATTACAATACGTTAACTCCTCTGCAGCAGCTTGCAAGTCTCAGTATTCCTGAGAGCCGTCAAATGGCAATCCAGCCGTGGGATCCTAAAGCAATCCCGGATATCGAAAAAGCAATATTAAAATCAGACCTCGGCCTGACGCCCATGAACGACGGCAAGATGATCAGAATGAGTATCCCCCCACTTACAGAGGAGAGGAGAAAACAGCTCGTAAAAATGGTTAAGAAAAAAGCAGAAGAAGCAAAGGTGGCAGTAAGGAATATCAGGAGGGATGCAAACGAGGACCTGAAAAAACTTGAAAAAGAAAAACACATCAGTGAGGATGATGTAAAGAAGGCACAGGATGAAATACAGAAGCTCACAGATTCTCATATAACACGGGTTGATGGCGTACTGGCAAATAAGGAAAAAGAGATCATGGAAGTCTGAGATGACTAACAGCAATTATATTGTTAAAGCAACAGATACAAAGCTGACAGACATTCAGAAGGCGCTTCAGGCTGCCGGGATAAAAGTAAGGAGCATAATTGAGGTCTTCAGGGAAGAAGACAGATCACAGGAAGAAGAAAAAAAGGAAGCTTAAATAATGGCTATTAAAAAAGCAAAAACAAAAGGAATCAGGAAACCTGTTAGGAAGAAGGCAAAAACTTCTGACAGAAAGACCCCTTTTAAAGGTAAGCTAAAATCTCCTAAAAAAAGCGCCCCGGCTTCTAAAAAAACCGTTGCAAAGAAGTCCACCATTATAAAAGCGAAAACAAAGGCCTCCCAAAAAGCTAAAACAACTACTGCCAAACGGACTGCTGCTAAAATTGCCCCTGCAAAAACACGAAAAAGATCAGCTCTGAAAAATAAAATTGGCATTAAGCCACAGGGCCGGAAAAAAACCGCAGGTATTCCCTCGGAAGACACGAGAAAGGCTGAACTGAGAAGGACGCTTCTTGCTAAAAGGGAAGCGCTTGTCCACGAAGCCAGGACAGAGATATCCAAGTACATAAAAGGTGAAACAAGACAGCTTGTAGATACAGCACTTGATGACGGAGACCGGTCGGTCGTTGATCTATATGAAGATATCAGTTTAAAACAGTTGAGTTCACATGGAGAAACCCTCCGGAAAATAGATGAAGCCCTGCGGAAGCTGAATGAAGGCACTTATGGGATATGCGAAGATTGCGGAGAAAAGATAGACGAAGGAAGACTGAAGATCCTTCCATTTGCGATTTACTGTATAGATTGTCAGGAGAGAAAAGAACAATTTGAGGAGATGAAAAGGATGGAAAGATAGCAGGTTAACTGCTGATATCTCCATTCACCGGAGGTATATTTCTGCTGTAAACCTCATCGAGTATCTCCCGGGCACCACGTGTCAGGATGTCTTCAGCCAGTCTGATACCAAGTATCTCTGCATTTTCAGGCTCCCCCTCAATATGACCATTAACTATACTGTCACCGTTCACTGCACCAACAAGTCCGTCCATGATAAGTAATGATGGGTTAAGACTGCTTTGCTTTCTGCCCTCTGCCCTCTGCTCTAATCTCGCATGTGCTGCAATAGGAACCTGGCATCCTCCTTCTAGTCTCTTTAGGAAAGCCCTTTCTGCTTTAACGCATATGAATGTCTCAGAATGATTAAGAGGCGCAATAAGCTTGTTTACAAATGCATCGTCAACCCTGCATTCGATCCCAACAGCACCCTGGCCTATGGCAGGGAGACTTATCTCAAAGGGAAGTATCTCGGTTAACCTGTGTTGCAGCCCAAGTCTCTTGACTCCGGCAGCAGCAAGGATAATAGCGTCAAACTGGCCTTCATCCAGTTTTCTCATCCTTGTATCGAGGTTGCCCCGCAGTTGTTCAATCTTTAAATCAGGCCTGATATGGAGCAATTGACATGACCGTCGCAGGCTGCTCGTCCCTATCTTCGCCATTTGCGGTAGGTCATAGATTAATGATCGGGTAATCCTGCGTCCCATTTTTTCACTTTTCACTTTTAACTTTTTACCTGCAATAACGGCATCTCTTGGATCTTCTCTTTTGCAGATAACTGCAAGGTGCAGGTTATCAGGAAATTCCGTCGGCACATCTTTCATACTATGAACCGCAATATCCACCTCATAGCGCAAAAGCGCTTCTTCTATTTCTTTCACAAAAAGCCCTTTACCACCAACCTGAGCAAGGGGCACATCCAGAATCTTATCTCCTGTAGTCTTGATCTTGACCAGTTCGATCTCCAGATCAGGATGCAATTTTCTTAATTCAGACTGAATCCATTCAGCCTGCCAGAGCGCAAGTTTGCTTCCCCTTGTTCCGATAGCGATCCTATTTTTTTTCAACCTTTTCTCCATTGATTCCATAGAGTTTTCTTATTATTGCCACTAAGGTGTCTTTATCTTCAGAACTGTCTTTCAGGGCTGCTGTGGGTGAATGTATAAGTTTGTTCATAAGAGCAGTTGCCATATATTCAATGGCCTCTCTCTCTTTTTCACCAATTCCCTGAATCTTGTTAAATAGCTTGTCGAGTTCTTCTTTTTTGATCTCTTCTGCCTTTTCTCTGAGGGCCACAATGGTTGGTACAGAATCGAGCGAGGAGAGCCACTTCTGAAAAGTCTCCAGCTCTTCTTCAACAATCCTCTCCGCCTTCGCTGCCTCTCTCTGCCTCTCAAATTTATTTGAATCAACAACTCCCTGAAGGTCATCAACGTTATACAGATAGACATTCTCCAGGTTGTTTATTTCAGGATCAATGTTTCTCGGGACAGAGATATCAATAATGAAGACCTGTCTCTGTTTTCTCTCCTTCATGACCTTTTGCATCTGACCTTTCGTCAGAATATAATGGGGCGCTCCGGTTGAACAAATAACGATATCCGTCCTCGCCATTTCATGGATAAAATCATCAAACTTAACAGGCCTGCCATTGAACTCCTTTGCCAGATCACAGGCACGCTCATGTGTCCGGTTGGATACAAGGACATCTTTAACGCCGTTTCCGATCAAATGACGTGCAGCAAGCTCAGCCATCTCGCCGGCTCCTAAAAGCATGAATACCCTTGTTGATAGATCAGTGAATATCTTTTTTGCAAGCTCAACTGCGGCAAAGCTTATAGAGACAGCGTTCTCAGCTATCCTCGTTTCTGTCCTCACCCTCTTGGCAACAGAGATCGCCTTTTTCATCAGTTTATTCAGGAGGAAACCGGTGGTCTTTTTTGAAAGGGCAAGTTCAAATGAGTCTTTCAGCTGCCCGAGGATCTGAGGCTCACCAACCACCATGGAATCAAGGCTTGATGCAACCCTGAAAATATGCCTGACCGCTTTTATATCATCATAAATGTAAATAGATTTATCGAGAGATGCCCTGTTTATACTGTGAAAGTCCGAGAGAAATATTTTGATTGCTTCAGATGCCTTCCCTACATCCATAACGTTTGCATAGAGTTCTACGCGGTTGCAAGTAGAAAGTATTATGGCCTCCTCAACCTCCGGCACCTCCCTGAATGCCATAAGCCCCTGCTCGAGTTTCGGGCCATTGAATGCAAACTTCTCCCTCACATCAAGATCAGCAGTATTATGATTCAATCCGATTACAAAAGCTTTCATAGGAAAACATGAAGACCTTTCCTGAGCAATTTGATGCCAAAAAAGGCGATAAGGATTGTGAGAAAACCGATCATGGATAAAAGGGCAGCCCTTTTACCTCTCCACCCGGCAACGAGGCGGGCATGAAGTATAATCGCATAGATGAACCATGTTACAAGGGACCATGTCTCTCTCGGGTCCCAACTCCAGAATCGCCCCCACGCGCTCTCTGCCCATAAGGCGCCTGTTATGATCGCAAGGGTCAGCAGGGGAAATCCAACGGTTATCAGCCTGTAATTTATTTCATCGAGCAACTGGAGACTCGGCAGCCTCTCGAACAGGCCGCCAAGACGCTTGGATTTAACATGGTGTTCCTGAACAAGGTACATGCAGCCTATACCGAATGCAAGCGCAAAGGCAGCATTGCCAAGAAAGGCAAATACGGTATGAATGCCAAGCCAGTAACTCTGCAGCACAGGACTTAACGGCTTTATTTCTCTTGACAGCATCGATGAGGCAAGCATCATGAAAAATACAACAGGCATGATGAATGAAGAAAGGAGGCTGATTTTATATCTTATTTGCAAAAGAAAAAAGATCAGGACTATGCACCATGAGAAAAAAGACGCCGCCTCATGCGGGTTTGTTATGGGTATATGACCTGCTGTTACATAGCGATAAATAATGCTTACAGTATGGATGGCAAAACCTGTCCCGGCCAAAAAAACCATGATCTTAGAGGTTATCTTTGAGTCTTTGAATAGTTCGGTTATACTGACAATGGCAGCAGCAAAATAAAAGGTCAGGGCAAGCTCAAATAATATGACCCCCATCAGAAACAACCAAGCTCGCAGGCTGCAATCTTTACTTTCAGCTCATCGGCGACCCTGCCGACTTCCTTGTAAGAAACAGAGAGCTCCTCTGCAATCTTTCTGGCAACAGGGCAAGACAGTCTGTTATGTACAGCCTTTTTCTTGATCTCTTCGGCTATTCTGTTTTTCATTGCAATAAGAGTAAGGATCCGGGGGCTACTGGGTTCAAGTCTTTCATTATCAATTCACCGGGTCCTCTGAACCCTTTAAAAATATTACACCATCGGGCTTTGAAAACTCAATGAAGCAGATGTCCCTGATGGGATATCATAAAACACTGTGTGACACCTGAAAGTTTATTGTTTTTGAAGGACGCTGCCTCTCCTGACTTTTTCTGTCCATAGAGAAACATTTACTTTTGGCATTTTTCTCCCTGAAGAGTTAAAATGTACAATCGATTTTGACAAAAAACAAAGACTATTTGCATTTTCTGTATATTTAATTAATACCAGATTCAAAATCTGTTAGATATTTTTTATGTAAATATTACCAGATGATTTTACTGAAATTTATTGAAAAAATAGGCGACCTTTTTCTCTACTACGTTGATCAGGCAGGCAGGATGGGAATCTTTCTTGTTAACGTCATTATCAACATCTTCAAACTGCCGTATTACAAGATTTCCCACATCACAAAACAGATTTACATCATAGGCACCCTGTCGATATTCGTTATTATCTTTACCGGTCTTTTTACCGGCATGGTGCTCGGTCTTCAGGGCTATAACACTCTAAGGAAATTCGGTTCCGAGGGGCTTTTAGGCTCTGCAGTTGCCCTCAGCCTCATAAGGGAATTAGGCCCTGTTTTAGCAGCGCTCATGGTAACAGGAAGAGCAGGCTCTGCCATCTGCGCAGAAATCGGCATCATGCGCAATTCGGAACAGATTGACGCCCTGGAATGCATGGCTATCGACCCGCACAAGTATATCCTGGCCCCTAAATTCATTGCAGCAATTATCTCTATGCCGTTGCTTACCGCCATATTCGATGTCGTCGGGATATTCGGCGGTTATGTTATCGGGGTTAAGCTCCTCGGATTAAATGAAGGGTCTTATTTTTCAGGCATGTATAAGGATGTGGAATTTCAGGATATCTATATGGGATTTGTAAAATCACTATGTTTCGGTCTCATTGTGGTCTGGATTTGTTCCGGCAAGGGGTTTTTTGTTCATCTGGAAAGAAAAGGAGGGTTTGGAGCTGAAGGTGTCAGCAGGGTAACAACAAATGCAGTTGTGCTTTCTTCTGTTTCTATCCTTGTTTTCGATTATTTTATCACCTCAGTGCTCTTATGAATACAGAACCCATGATCCAATTGATAGATGTAAGGAAAAAGTTTGGCTCACAGGAGATTCTGAAAGGGATTAATCTTTCCATATATGAAGGCAAGACAACGGTCATAGTTGGGGAGAGCGGAAAAGGAAAGAGTCTCATCCTGAAGCATATCCTGGGACTTGTAAGGCCGGATAAGGGCGAAGTTCTGGTAGAGGGAAAGGATATCAATAAGATAGGCAGAAAAGACCTGAAAGACATCAGGGCCAAGTTTGGTGTTCTGTTTCAGAATGCGGCTCTTTTTGACTCTATGACAGTCTTTGATAATGTGGCACTTCCGTTACGTGAACGGACTAAAGCCTCGGAAGAAAAGATACGCACAATCGTAAACGAGAAACTGGACCTAATGGACATTGAAGATAGCAATGACAAATACCCGGCACAACTCAGCGGGGGAATGAGGAAAAGGGTCGGCCTTGCCAGGGCCCTTGTCCTGAACCCGAAAATTGTATTCTTTGATGAACCGACGACCGGATTAGACGTTGCAAAAAGCAATGAAATGTACCGCGTCTTCTTCAAGACCCAGTCGAAATTAGGGTATACCGCCCTTATCGTCAGCCACGATGTGCCAAAGATTTTTAAGCTTGCTGATTATGTAGCGCTACTTTATGATGGAGTTATACAGGACTGTTTGCCGCCCGAGGATTTTCAGACCTCTGAGAATCCCTTTATCAAGGAATTTGTACAGAAAACAATGGGATATATATATGAAAGTGAACAGGTGGAGGGTTAATATATGAACAGAATAACTACCGAAACAGCTGTTGGAATTTTTATTATCGTCGGGCTCTTGTGTATGGCCTATCTTTCAATCAAACTGGGGGATGTCAGTGTCTTCGGCACAAAACTGTATCCGGTTAAGGCACGCTTCTCTAACATCGGGGGACTCAAAGAGGGTTCGGAAGTTGAGATCGCAGGAGTTAAAGTCGGCAAAGTCGCAAAAATAACCCTCGATAATTATCAGGCAATTGTAGAGTTATTGATCAATCCGGGGATAAAGATTCAGGAAGATTCCATTGCAAGTATCAGGACACAGGGCATTATTGGCGATAAGTATGTAAAGATTTCGCCTGGTGGAGCAGAAGAATATATAAAGCCCAACGGCATGATATCAGAGACAGAATCAACAGTCGATATCGAGGAATTGATCAGTAAATATATCTTTGAAAAGAAATAACAGCAGGCAAATAAGATATGACAGACCATGCAATATGCGAACAGCTTAAGAAGATGAGACATGAGATGATATTCTCGCAACTCGACGATGAGGATATCAATAAAATCTCCTCTTTCTTTGAACTGGCGACATACCCTGCGCATACAGTTGTCTTTAGAGAGGGTGAGCCGGGTGATTTCATGGGTTTTGTTGTTTCAGGAAGACTGGAAGTGAAAAAACAGACCGAGTTCAAAGGCAACCAATTGATAATAGCAATATTGGGATCCGGCGCTCTTGTCGGTGAACTATCCATCTTCGACAGTCACAACCGTTCTGCTACTGTTGAGGCTGTTGAGAATACGACAATGCTGATACTCAGAAATGAGACCTTGGATAATTTCACACATCAGCATCCGGTTACAGGCATAAAGATCCTGAAAAATCTCATACGTATCCTTTCCCTCCGTCTGCGCAAAGCAACCGAACGGCTCACAAATATCTTCTGAAAACACTCTATAATCTCAACTGAGATTGCGTTGATTGCACTGGTTTTTGATAATTCCCAGAACAAAGTTTACGCATAGATCGATATCATTCTTGCTGAATACCACAGTCTGCTCCGGCACTGAAGCCGGAAGCCTGCTGTCAAAGAGAAGGATATCTGCCATTTGCAAAATCCTGTCTGCGCTCTTCTTGAATTTTGCTGTATCTCCGGACACGAAAACCACAATATCGGGTTTCAAAACCTCAATCGCACTATTTCCTTCAACCACAAGCCCATGAAGATGAGAGAGCATATCTGCTGCCATCCGCAGGGTCTCTTCTGATCCAGAGAAAGTAGCCTGAACCCAGAGTACCTTCTCAGCGCCTGAATCAAGGAATCTCTTCGTGTCCTTGCCTTCTTCTGAGAGGACTTTGCTATCGTCTGTTATGGAACTGTAAAGCGGGGTGTTTGTATGTTTTATCGCACCCCAACCTTTAAGCCTTTCGAGGATTTTACATGCGACAACGGTCTTCCCGGCGCCGCTGTGTCCGCCGCCGATTCCTATGATTACAGG
>WSSedA1B2DRAFT_1000085_pt1 | contig 16764 bp, 31 predicted proteins | sample WetSurSiteA1Bulk_FD_9465 | JGI IMG/M metagenome (IMG submission 9465) | reverse complement strand
CGGTGGAACTCATCTCAGTTATAGCTATGGAGAAGGAGCTGCGGTTTGCGATACGTGAAGGTGGAAGAACTGTTGGCGCTGGTGTTGTTACTGAGGTTTTACAATAAGATAAAGATAAAAGTGAGATAAAGGTGAATCAAAAGATAAGAATAAAATTAAGGGCTTACGATCACAGGGTACTTGACAGGTCTGTAAAGGAGATAGTGGATACAGTACAGAGGACAGGTGCAAGGATAACCGGGCCAGTTCCATTGCCTACAAGGATAAGCAGGATAACTGTACTCAGATCCCCGCACGTTGATAAGAAATCAAGGGAACAATTTGAGATCAGGACCCACAAAAGACTTATAGATATCGTTGATCCAACTCCTCAGACCGTTGATGCATTAATGAAGCTGGAACTTGCAGCAGGAGTTGATGTGGAGATAAAGCTGTGAAAAAAATAACCCCGGTAATAAATTTTACTATATAGATATTCGGTAGAAATGTGGAGATATTTTAATGGTACGCATATTAGGTAAAAAACTCGGCATGACTCAGGTATATACAGAAGATGGCAGGGCATATCCTGTAACTGTAATCGAAGCAGGCCCATGTTGTGTCGTTCAGGTGAAAACAATTGAAAATGATGGATATGAAGCTGTGAAGGTAGGTTTTTTGGAAGCAAAAGAGAAAAGAGTAAATAAACCTCAGGCTGGTGTGTTTAAAAAGGCAGGAGTTAAACTTTATAGAATTGTAAAGGAGCTCTCCATTGGCGGTTTGAAGGTCGGAGAGTTTGTGACTGTAGAAAAATTTGTCAGTGGAGATAAGGTTGATGTTTCCGGTATCTCCAAAGGGAAAGGATTTCAGGGTGTTATGAAAAGACACAACTTTTCCGGCGGCCCGGGTTCCCATGGCTCAATGTTCAATCGTGCGCCGGGTTCCATAGGTGCAAGTTCATACCCATCAAGGGTATGGAAGAACCAGAAAATGCCTGGTCATATGGGTTCAGAAAGAGTAACCGTTAAGAATCTTGAGATAGTGGATGTAAAGGTTGAACAGAACCTCATGCTCATAAGGGGCGCTGTCCCGGGTGGGGTTGGTACGCTGATAGAAATTAAAAAGGAAGATTGATATGCCAGAAGTTGAGATAAAAGATAAAGATAACAATACAGTCGGGAAAATTCATTTAAGTGAAGAGGTTTTTGCCGCCCATGGCAAAAGAGGGCACACTTCATGCTGCAGTAGTGAATTTTCTTGCTAACCAGAGACAGGGTACCCATGCGACAAAGACTAAAGGTCTGGTCAGAGGAGGCGGCAAAAAGCCCTGGAAACAGAAAGGTACAGGAAGGGCAAGGCCTGGAAGCATCCGGTCCCCTTTATGGCGGGGTGGAGGGACGATATTTGGTCCGCTGCCACGAGATTATTCCTATAAGCTACCGAAAAAAGTTAAGAAGATAGCCCTGGCAACTGCATTTCAGGAAAAGCTTTCCAGTGGTGAAATTGTTATTATAGATAGTTTACCTTTACAGAAACCGAAAACAAAAGATATGATCACAATCTTAAAGAACCTCGGGATACAGAACAGAAGTGTCCTCATAGTTTTACCTGAGAAAAATGATACCGTCACACTTTCTGCTAGAAACATACCAGGTGTATATGTCAAAAGGGCTGCTGATATTAATACATATGATGTTGTTTCATATAATACGATTCTTTTAACAAAAGATGCAGCTGTACGATTAGAGGAAATGAAGACACCATGAAAAATATATATACCATAATCAAGAAGCCGATGTTTACCGAAAAGGGTGCTGCTCTTAAAGAATCACTCAATAAGATCCTTGTTGAAGTCTCCAGAGACGCCAATAAGATTGAGATAAAAAGGGCAATAGAAGAGATATTCAAGGTAAAAGTTGACAAGATTGCAACGATACATGGACGAGGAAAATGGAAAAGATATGGCAAATCTGTTGGTAAGAGGCCTGACACCAAGAAGGCTATTATTACTCTTAAAAAGGGTGAAAAACTCGAGTTTATTGAAGGTGCATAATGGGAATAAAAAAATATAATCCAACATCGCCTGGCAGGAGATTTCAGACAGTCACTGACTTTGATGACATAACTACCAGTAAGCCGTATAAGCCTTTGCTGGTATCTATGCGGAAAAATGGTGGCAGGAATAATAATGGACGGGTTACTGCCTGGCATAGAGGTGGCGGTAACAGGAGGGCCTTAAGGATTATTGATTTCAAAAGAGACAAGACAGGTATCACGGCAAAGGTTAGCACAATAGAATATGATCCTAACAGGTCAGCAAGGATCGCTCTGCTTCATTATAAGGATGGCGAGAAGAGATATATTATTGCGCCTGTCGGACTTCAGATTGGCGATGAGATTGTTTCCGGTAAGGGTGCTGAAATAAAAACAGGGAATGCATTGCCTCTGTGCGATATGCCGTTAGGAACATTTATCCACAATATCGAGCTGAGGCCGGGTGAAGGGGCCAAGCTTGTGAGAAGCGCAGGTGCTTCTGCACAACTGATAGCCAAAGAAGAGAACTATGTTCAGGTTAAACTATCATCTGGTGAGGCGCGTTTAGTACCTTCAGTTTGCATAGCGACCATCGGACAGGTTAGCAATCCTGATCATGAAAATATCTCTTACGGCAAGGCAGGGAGAATAAGGTGGTTAGGGAAAAAGCCTCATGTTAGAGGAGTTGCCATGAATCCGGTAGACCATCCATTGGGAGGCGGAGAAGGTAAGGCATCTGGTGGCAGGCCGGCTTGCACCCCATGGGGTAAGCCTGAGGGCGTTAAAACAAGACAGAATAAGAGAACTGATAGACTTATCGTGAAGAGGAGGAAGTAACTTGTCGAGATCTTTAAGAAAGGGTCCTTTTGTAGATGAGAAGCTTATGAAAAAGGTTAAGGCAATGATGGAGAGCGGTGAAAAGAAACTTATAAAGACATGGTCGAGACGTTCTACAATAGTGCCTGACTTTATAGGTTATACATTTGCTGTTCATAATGGCAAAAAGTTCATTCCCGTATATGTTACAGAGAATATGGTTGGTCATAAACTCGGTGAGTTTTCGCCGACAAGAACATTCAGGAGCCATTCAGGAACTGAAAAGGCAGCTCCTGCTGCAAAGAAGGGGTAAAAAGAGTCTGTTATGGAATCAAAGGCGATATTAAAATATGCAAGACTTACTCCGAGAAAAGCACGGAGAGTTATAGATCTTATAAGAAATAAAAATGCTGGAGATGCCCTTCTATTTCTTAAATTCATGCCATACAGAGGGGCAAGGTTTATAGAGAAACTTTTAAAATCTGCAATGGCAAATGCAGAACAGAAAAAGGCTGTTAATCCTGAAGAGATGAAGATCAAGGCTTTTGTTGATCAGGGGCCTGTTATGAAAAGGGTTGAACCAAGGGCTATGGGCAGGGCAAATGTTATCAGAAAGAGAACTTGCCATATAACATTAGTTTTATCAGAGGAAGGGTAAGAGGAGGTAGATTTGGGGCAGAAAGGCGCATCCTATAGGAAATCGGCTCGGGATAATAAAAACCTGGGATTCGAGATGGTATGCTGGTAAAGGTTATCGTGATCAACTTCTTGAAGATATATCGATAAGGGGAACACTTAAAGAAAAGCTCTTTCATGCCGGGATTCCCAAGATAGAAATTGAACGGGCGGGGCAGAACATGAGGGTGATTATTCATACTGCAAGGCCTGGAATAATTATCGGTAAAAAAGGAGTAGAGGTAGAAAAGCTGAGAAAAGATCTTAAAGATATGACTGGCAAAGAGGTATCAATTGATATAAAAGAGATAAGGAAACCGGAAATAGATGCCCAGCTCGTTGCTGAAAACGTTGCCCTTCAGCTTGAAAAAAGGATTGCTTTTAGAAGAGCAATGAAAAAGTCTGTGGCTTCAGCCCTGAGATTTGGCACCTTAGGGGTTAAAATTGCATGCTCTGGAAGGCTTGCCGGAGCTGAGATAGCACGGTCCGAATGGTACAGGGAGGGCAGAGTCCCGCTCCATACATTCAGGGCTGATATTGACTATGGTTTTGCAAGAGCAAAAACAACATACGGAATTATAGGGGTTAAGGTTTGGATGTACCATGGAGATATATTGCCGGAGAGTAGAGCAAGGGAAATTTAGGTGATATTATGTTGATGCCAAAAAAGGTAAAATTCAGAAAGATGCAGAAGGGTAATATGAACGGTAAGGCCTATACTGGCGATGCTGTTGCATTCGGTGAATTCGGCTTAAAGGCACTTGAGCCCGGTTGGGTATCAAGCAACCAGATTGAGTCAGCCAGGATAGCAATTACCCGTCATGCCAAAAGAGGCTGCAAGGTATGGATAAGGGTTTTTCCGGATAAACCAATAACAAAAAAACCGGCAGAGACAAGGATGGGAAAAGGCAAAGGAGCTCCTGAATACTGGGTTGCAGTTGTAAAGCCTGGAAGGATTCTCTATGAGATGTCAGGTGTTACTGAAGAACTCGCAAAAGAGGCTATGCGTCTTGCTTCTCACAAATTACCTGTAGCAACAAAATTTGTAAGAAGAGATGAGGAGGTTCTGTGAAGCCATCTGAAATCAAGGCGATGACAGTAGATGAATTAACACAGAAGGAATATGATCTCAGAAAGGAACTCTTCAACCTGAGATTTCAGCAGGCGACGGGTGAGATAGAGAATCCGATGCGTATACGTACCGTGAGAAAGAATATTGCAAGGGTATTGACAATAAGAAGTGAAAAGTTAAAAGTGAAGAGTTAAAAGTTGCCTTATGAATTCTCATATTCGACTTTCAACTTTAGACTTTAAACTCAGGGAGAGGTAGAAGTGACTAAGAAGATTTATACAGGCAAAGTTATTAGCAACAAGATGGACAAGACTATAGTTGTAGCTGTGACAAGACTTTATCAACATTCGAAGTATAAGAAAACTGTTAAAAGGGTGACAAAGTTTAAAGCTCATGATGATAAAAATACTTGTCAAATCGGGGATATGGTAAAAATTATTGAAACAAGACCTCTCAGCAAGGAGAAGAGGTGGATAGTAATAGAATAGCTGCTGATTGGAGTGATCTAAGATGATTCAGTTGAGGAGTATGCTCGTAGTAGCAGACAATTCCGGCGCTAAGAAGGTTCAGTGTATTAAGGTGCTTGGCGGTTCGCTCAGAAGATATGCGAGGCTCGGTGATGTTGTTGTTGTAAGCGTTAAGGAGGCATTGCCGGACAGTAATATCAAAAAGGGTACCGTTGCAAAGGCTGTTGTGGTAAGAACAAGAAAAGAACACAGAAGACCTGATGGAACGTACATACGTTTTGATCAGAATGCAGTTGTTCTTATTAATCCCCAGGGTGAACCTGTTGGAACAAGGATTTTTGGCCCTGTGGCCCGTGAGCTCAGATGGAAAGAGTATACAAAGATAATATCGTTGGCTCCGGAGGTCTTATAGGAGAAATATGGGTTTAGGTATAAAGAAAAACGATACGATTTTAGTGATTACCGGTAAAGAAAAGGGGAAAAAGGGCAGGGTACTTTCTGTTTCTCCGTTGAAGGATCAGCTTTTGATTGAGAGGGTGAATATCATTAAAAGACATATGAAACCATCCAGGAAATATACACAGGGCGGAATAATTGAAAAAGAGGCACCACTTCACCTATCAAATGTTATGTTGGTATGTCCGAAATGTAGTAAACCAACAAGGATTGGCAATTCATTATTGCAGGATGGCAGTAAGGTGCGTATGTGCAAGAAATGCAGGGAGGTTATAGACCAGTAATGATCCCGACACTTAAAGAGAAATATCTTAAAGAAGTAGTACCTAATATGATTAAGGAGTTTTCTTATAAAAATATTATGGAGGTCCCGAAGATCCAGAAGGTTGTTCTCAATGTTGGATTGGGAGAGGCGATTCAGAATATAAAGCTTCTTGACGCAGCCCAGAAGGAACTTTCCTCGATAACAGGGCAGAAGGCTGTAGTCACAAAGGCCAAGAAATCAATAGCAGCTTTTAAATTGCGGCAAGGGGTTCCGATAGGATGCAAGGTAACCCTCAGAGGAGACAGGATGTACGAATTCCTTGACAGGTTCATAGGCCTTGCATTACCAAGAATTAGGGATTTTAGAGGGATATCAGGGAAATCATTTGACGGAAGAGGGAACTATTCTTTGGGACTTAAAGAACAGTTCATATTTCCTGAGATCGATTACGATAAGGTTGAGATGGTTCACGGGCTTGATGTAGTCTTCTGCACTACCGCCAAAACGGATAAGGAGAGTAAAGCCCTGCTGCGTTATTTTGGAATGCCGTTTAGAAATTAAAAGAGTTATTCGTCACCGGCTATATGTTGAAAAACAGATAGCGAAAAACAAATAACTAATAATTAAAATCGGGAGTAATGAATGGCAAAGACTTGTTTGATTGAGAAGACGAAAAGACCACCGAAGTTCAAGGTGAGGGCCTATCACAGATGCAAGTTATGCGGAAGGCCAAGGGCATATTTGCGTAAGTTCGGAATGTGCAGAATTTGTTTCAGAACACTTGCACTCGAGGGGCATATCCCTGGAGTGGTCAAGGCAAGTTGGTAGTCTATGTTGGAGGTGATTAATGCTAACTGATCCAATTGCAGATATGCTTACAAGAATCCGGAATTCCATACAGATTAAAGCTGAAAAGGTTGACATGCCTATTTCAAAGCTGAAATTAGAATTGGCAAAGATATTAAAGGAGGAAGGGTTTATAAGGGCATATAAAATATTGAAGGATAGAAAGCAGGGTATCCTGCGTATAATTCCCAAATATATTGAAAATGAAAGTGTTATCTCGGGATTGAAAAAGATAAGCAAGCCCGGCAGAAGGGTATATGTGGCCAAAGACGAAATCCCGAAAGTATTGGGTGGTTTGGGAATCGCAATTTTGACAACCTCGAGAGGGGTGTTAAGTGATAAGTCCTGTCAGCGGGAAGGTGTTGGTGGTGAAGTTATCTGTTATGTGTGGTAAAGGAGAATAATTGATATGTCGCGAATTGGTAAAAAGCCAATAGAAATACCTGAAAAAGTAACTGTTGGAACAGATGCCGGAATAATAAAGGTTAAAGGCCCAAAAGGCGAATTGAGCTGGAATCATCCGGATACGATTAAGGTTTCGGTAAATGGTGGAACTATTTCTGTAGAGAGAACAGGTGACTCTAAAGCTGAACGGGCACTTCATGGCCTTGCAAGAAGCCTTATCTCAAACATGGTTATAGGTGTTTCACATGGTTACCAAAAGGTTCTTGATATAGTCGGTGTCGGATATAAGGCACAGGTAACTGGTGATAAGATTCTCTTGACTCTTGGTTATTCACATACCATCCAGTTCCAGTTGCCGCAGGGTATTGAGGCATCCGTTGATCCTAAACAGATAAAGATCACACTTGTTGGGATTGATAAACAGCAAATTGGACAGGTAGCTGCAAGTCTGAAGGCATTGAGATTACCAGATGCCTACAAAGGTAAAGGAATCAGGCATTCAGGCGAAAGGATTAAATTAAAGGTTGGTAAAGCAGGAAAGAAATAGCTTATATAGCTAACAGTTCATAGTTAAGAGCTTACAGAGGAGGTTAGTTTGGCTGAAAGTACAAATGAGAGCAGAGTAAGACGCCACAAAAGAACAAGAAAAAAAGTTTCCGGTTCTCCTGATAGGTTGAGACTATCAGTATTCCGGAGCCTTAATCATATATATGCGCAGATTATTGATGATTCCAGAGGGCATACAATTGTGACTGCATCAAGCCTTGATAAGGAATTTAAAAGCGAGAAATCTCACAAAGGAAATATAAAGACAGCAAAAATGGTCGGGGCACTTATAGCAAAGAGGGCTCTGGAAAAGGGTTTAAAGAAAATTGTTTTTGACAGGAGCGGATATCTTTATCATGGCAGCATTAAGGCATTAGCAGAAGCCTCGAGGGAAGCAGGGCTGGAATTCTGATTAGTTTTTGGTTTTCAGTCTTCGGTTTTTAGTTTTTAACAATTTGCAACTGATGACTCAAAGCTGATAAATGGAGGTTATGTGGAGAAGATTGATCCGGAAGGAATGACTTTAAAAGACAAGGTAGTATATATAAACAGAGTGGCGAAAGTCGTAAAAGGCGGTAGAAGATTTTCTTTTACTGCGCTTGTTGTTGTCGGAGATGGAGAGGGGACTGTCGGCGTAGGAAAAGGCAAGGCAACAGAAGTCCCTGAGGCGATAAGAAAAGCGGTAGAACAGGCAAAGAAGTCTCTCATGAAATTTCCTCTTAAAGATGGGACCATACCGCATAGAATTATAGGTAAATTCGGTGCCGGCGCTGTTGTTATCAATCCCGCAATAAAAGGTACAGGAATTATAGCAGGAGGCGCTGTTAGAGCTCTCCTGGAGGTAGGTGGCGTAAGGAATATTGTTGCAAAATCCCTTCGCAGTCATAACCCCTTTAATTCGGTTAAGGCGACATTAAACGGACTTACAAACCTCAAGGATCCTGAATCTATTATGAAACTCAGAGGAAAAGCTGAAGAAGAGACTCAGGAGGTATCATGAAAATAGAGGATTTAAAACCAGCCCCGGGAAGTCGGAAGAGAAACAAAAGGGTTGGAAGAGGGATTGGTTCAGGTCATGGAAAAACTTCCTGTAAAGGTCATAAAGGACAGAAAGCCCGCTCCGGCGGTACAAAGGGGCCGGGATTTGAAGGTGGCCAGATGCCTCTGCAGAGGAGGATCCCTAAACGGGGATTTAAGAACCGTTTTGCCATAGAGTATGCAATTATCAATCTTAAGGATATAGTAAAGATACAGGATACAGATATTATAACTCCGGAGATTTTTATAGAGAAGGGCATTATAAAGGATTTAAAGAACGGCATTAAAGTTCTCGGCAATGGGGACATTCAGAGGCCATTAACAATTAAGGCACATGCTTTCAGCGCTTCTGCTATATCCAAAATATCTGCTGCAGGCGGCAAGGCAGAGGTAGTATAAGAAGTTGGGCATCCTCTCAAGCGTTCAGAATATATTCAAAATCGCAGAACTTAAAAGCAGGGTTCTATTCACTTTAGCCCTACTCGCTGTATACAGGATGGGAGCTCATATACCTACTCCGGGGATTAATGGAGAGGAATTGAGCAAGTTTCTTGCTGAAAAAGGCGGGGCGCTAATGGGATTTTTTGATATGTTTTCAGGTGGTGCGTTATCGAGGGTGACCATTTTTGCCCTCGGGATAATGCCTTATATCAGTGCATCTATTATTTTTCAGTTGCTCACAGTTGTAATCCCGGCTATTGGCAAGCTTGCAAAAGAAGGGGAGGCCGGACGAAAAAAGATAGTCAGGTATACCCGATATGCTACAGTTGTTATCGCTGCAATTCAATCTTTCGGGATAGCAGCAGGTCTTGAGGGTATGGCTGGAGGCGCCTTTGTTCAGAATCCTGGATGGTCATTCAAAATTCTCACAATGATTACACTGACATCCGGCACTGCTTTCATTATGTGGCTTGGAGAACAGATTACTGAAAGGGGCATCGGAAATGGCATATCGCTGATCATCTTTGCCGGTATTGTGGCAAGATTCCCCAATGCGATAATAAGTACCGTCAGATTGCTTCAGGCAGGTGAACTTTCCATATTTCTTGTTATTTTCCTTGTTGTGATGATGGTGGCGGTCGTAGCTGGAATAATATATATGGAAAGGGGACAGAGGAAGATCCCTGTACAGTATGCGAAGAGGGTTGTGGGCCGAAAGGTATATGGAGGGCAGGCAACACATCTGCCCCTGAAGATTAATACTTCCGGCGTTATACCTCCAATATTTGCATCTTCTATCATTATGTTCCCGGCAACAATAGCTGGTTTTATTGCAATCCCCTGGGTACAGGGGTTTGCCAGACAGCTTTCTCCCGGCACAATTTTCTATACGTTAATTTACGTAAGTATGATATTTTTCTTTGCCTATTTTTATACCGCTATTATTTTTAACCCGGTTGATATAGCTGATAACCTCAAAAAGTACGGCGGGTATATACCGGGCATAAGGCCGGGGCAGAAGACCTCTGAGTACATCTACAAGGTATTGTCGAGACTAACGTTTGTAGGTGCTTTCTATCTTGCTATAGTATGTATTATCCCTGAAATTCTGATAAGCCGGTTTCATATACCATTCTATTTTGGAGGGACTTCTCTTTTGATTGCAGTCGGTGTTGCTCTTGATACGGTTTCCCAGATAGAATCGCATTTAATCACCCGTTCATATGAAGGATTTCTCAAGAAAGGCAGACTCAAAGGGCGAAGATAAGGGTGTACTGCCGCGGAAACACAAAATCCATGGTGTCGACTGTGCAAGTAAATGATTATATTGAAATCTCAGGAAGAAATAGAAAAGATAGCCCTTTCGTGCCGTATTGTAGCAAAGACTCTTGATTACTTGCGGGATAAGGTGAATCCTGGTATAACAACCAAGGAAATTGAACGGTTGGCAGAGGATTTCATAAGGGTAAATAATGCAATGCCGGCATTTAAAGGGTATAAGGGGTACCCTGCAAGTATATGCGCTTCAGTGAATAATGAGGTTATACATGGGATACCCTCAAACAGGGTACTTGAGGAGGGGGATATTCTGGGAATAGATCTTGGTGTTTATAAGGACGGTTTTTACGGAGATGCTGCATATACTTTTCCTGTTGGCAAGATTGATTCAGAAGTCGAAAGGCTACTCAGGGTTACAGAAGAGTCCCTAAATATGGGAATAGAGAAAGCAAGGGAAGACAAGAGAGTGTCAGATATATCACATTCGATCCAGAAACATGTTGAAACGAACGGTTTTTCTGTTGTAAGGGCGTTTGTTGGTCATGGAATAGGCAGGAATTTGCATGAAGATCCCCAAATCCCGAATTTCGGTTCCCCGGGACGTGGCCCAAGGCTGAGATCAGGNATGACCCTGGCAATTGANCCTATGGTTAATGAGGGAGGACACGAGGTCGTAGTAATTGATGACGGGTGGACAGCCATAACNTTAGACGGCAAGTTATCTGCNCATTTTGAACATACTATACTTGTTACATCCGATAAACCAAGAATCTTGACTAAAATAACNTAAAAATATTATTATATTTAGCTAATGCCAAAAGAAGATAATATAGAGGTTGAAGGTAAAATTAAAGAAACCTTACCAAATGCAATGTTTAGNGTNGAGCTTGAAAANGGTCAGATTATTCTTGCATATGTGTCGGGGAAGATGAGGATGCATTTTATAAAGATTNTGCCTGGTGACAGGGTTACAGTCGAGCTTTCACCTTACGACCTTACAAAGGGAAGAATAACATATAGATTTAAATGAAATATAAAAAGGGGTTATAATGAAAGTCCGTTCTTCAGTCAAACCAATATGTGCGAAGTGCAAGATAATAAAGAGACAAGGTATTGTCAGGGTTATTTGTGATAATCCGAGGCATAAACAGAGACAAGGATAAAAGGAAGCAAATAGTAAACAGTAGGCAGCATACAGGCTGATAAATACAAAAACTCCGATTAGATAGAGGGGGTATAAAGTGGCGAGAATTGCTGGGGTTGATTTACCAAAAAATGAACGTGTGGAGATAGGTTTAACAAGGATATTCGGTATAGGGAGGTCTTTGTCACAGAAGATATTGTCTGAGACAACTGTCAACCCGAATACGAGGGTTAAAGATCTCTCAAACGATGAGATTGTAAAAATAAGAGTGGTATTAGAAAGAGACTACAGAGTTGAAGGTGATCTCAGACGTGACATATCACTTGGCATTAAAAGACTTATAGACATCGGCAGTTATCGAGGGATGAGACACCGTTTGGGACTTCCTCTAAGGGGGCAAAGAACAAAAACTAATGCACGAACCCGTAAAGGTCCAAGGAAAGCAGTTATGGGCAAAAAGAAAGAGGCATAANGAATGGCTCAAAGAAAGAAAGGCGCAAAAAAAGATAAAAAAAATATAGCATATGGAGCAGCACACGTTCAGGCTACTTTTAACAATACAATAGTAACAATAACCGATCCAAATGGAGATGTCATAACATGGGCAAGTGCAGGCAACCTCGGGTTTAAGGGATCGAGGAAAGGGACTCCTTATGCTGCACAGATTGCAGCCGCAGCTGCAGCAAAGAAAGCAATGGATTTCGGCATGAAACAAGTTGATATTTTTGTAAAAGGTCCTGGTGCAGGAAGGGAGTCTGCAATACGTGCACTTCAGGCGGCAGGCCTGGAGATTAATCTCATAAAAGACGTTACCCCTGTTCCTCACAACGGGTGCAGACCTCCAAAAAGGAGGAGGGTCTAACATGGCAAGGTATATAGGAGCAGTATGCAGGATTTGCCGGAGAGAAGGAGAAAAGCTCTTCATTAAGGGTGACAGGTGTTACACAGAAAAATGTGCTATTGAGCGTAGAAAATACCCGCCTGGCCAGCACGGACAGGGTTTTAAGAAGCTATCTGACTATGGGGTTCAGCTCAGAGAAAAACAGAAAGTAAGAAAAATGTACGGACTTCTCGAGAAACAGTTCAGAAGGTATTTTTATGATGCGGACAGGGCGAAGGGAATTACTGGAGAAGTGTTGCTGCAGCTTATTGAGAGACGTCTTGATACAATTGTCTTCCGTATGGGATTTGCTCCGAACAGGCGCAGGGCAAGACAACTTATCGGACACGGTCATATTTTAGTAAATGGTAAAAAGGTAAATCTTCCTTCTTATTCAATAAAACAGGGAGATTTAGTCGAAGTGAAGGAAGCAAGCAGGAATATGGCTGAAATAGTAGACAGCCTTTCAAAAAGTGAACATAGGGGGTTACCTGGATGGGTTGAAGTTGAGAGTGCTCATTTTCAAGGCAAAGTCTTGCATATTCCGTCTCGTGATGAGATACAACTTCCTGTTCAGGAACAGCTCATAGTAGAACTCTATTCCAAATAAACATAATTAATTGTTTAAAAGTGAGAAATAAGTAATGAGTAAGACAAAAACCGCATTGCTTTTTCTTACATTTCATTTCTAATTATTAAGAAGTATAGGAGGCCTTATGGACCTGAGAAAAACAGGCTTTCAGCTACCCGATGCGATACGGTTTGATGAGGAAACACTGACTGACACATACGGCAAACTGATAGCTGAGCCTTTAGAACGTGGTTTTGGTACCACTTTGGGAAATACCCTGAGGAGGGTGTTGCTTTCCTCCATTGAGGGTGCAGCAGTAACAGCAGTGAAGATACCTGGCGCCCTCCATGAGTTTTCTACAATAAAGGGTGTTAAGGAAGATGTTGTCGACATTATACTGAACATAAAGAAACTCAGATTTAAACTGTATGCCAGTGGAAGGAAGAGTGCAACCATAAGGGTAAAAGGGCCTAAAAGTGTGACAGCCGGAGACATTCAATCAGAAGCATCTTTTGATGTCCTCAACCCCGAACAGGTTATCGCAACTCTGGATAAGGATTCCACCTTTGAAGCGGAGATGTATATAAAGAAAGGCAAGGGATATCAATCGGCAGAGTTCAATAAAGAGGAAGACCTCCCGGTGAATATGATCGCAGTTGATTCTGTATTCACACCGCTGAGGAAGGTTAACTTCACTGTTGAAAAGGCAAGGGTTGGAAGGGCAACTGACTATGACAGACTTGTAATGGAGATATGGACTGACGGCAGTATAACACCTGAAAAGGCAATCTCACAGGCTGCTTCCATCATGATTGAACATATGAGTCTGTTTATACTGGAGGATGAGGAAGAGGAAGAGGAGAATATCTCTTTAGATCAGGAAAATTTGACACATGCGATGAACGAGGAGCCTATTTTCAACAGTAATCTCCTGAAAAGTGTTGAAGAACTGGAACTATCCGTAAGGTCGTATAACTGTCTGAAAAATGCAAGTATCAAGACTATTGCGGACCTTGTACAGAAGAGTGAACAGGAGATGCTGAGGACAAAAAACTTCGGACGTAAATCCTTGAATGAAATAAAAGAGATTCTACATACCATGGGGCTTCGTCTCGGAATGAGAGTTGATCTTGAAGCCCTTCATAAGGAAGCTGTTTTACAAAGCGGAGGTGTTCAGCAAAATGCGACACAGAGTTGATGGAAGATTATTCGGCAGAACTGCCAACCAGAGGAAGGCGCTTTTAAAAGGACTGGTGGGATCTCTCCTGGAACATGAGAGAATAGAGACAACAGTTGCAAAGGCGAAAGAGGTCAGGAAGATCGCGGAAAAAATTATAACCCTTGGCATTAAGGGTGACTTGCACGCAAAACGAATTGCCTTTTCGTATATCCCTAACAGAGCAGTCATCTCAAGGCTTTTCAGTGAAATAGGCCCAAGGTTCTCAGGAAGAAATGGCGGGTATCTGAGAATCATACAGACCCGGAACAGAGTTAATGATTCCGCATCAATGGCTGTACTCGAATTTATCGATTTTGAAGACATAAAAAAATCAAAAGAGACAAAAGAAAAAAAGACAGAGAAGTCCAGCTAAATATGTAAACATTGCTAAATGAGAAGTCAGAAGGTGAAACCTGCTGCTTCTCATTTTTTGTTTTTAAAACCTGATCCAAGAGATTAAGTTGTGGCTTTATTTAGACCTATAAATTGTCTAACTGAAGTATTATATAAAGCAGAAGGCAATAAACCATGAAGATTCTTGTTACAGGCGGGGCAGGATACATAGGGAGTCATATAGTGAGGGCCCTTGGTGAGAAGGGCCATGATATTGTTGTCTATGACAATCTCTCATATGGTCATGAATGGGCAGTGCTTTACGGAAAACTTATAAAGGGTGATCTCGCTGACAAGAAGCTGCTTAATTCAATATTTGAGGACGAAAGACCCGATGCCGTCATACATATGGCTGCATTAATTAAAGTCGATGAGTCTGTAAAAGAGCCTTTAAGATACTATAAAAATAATTTTATAAACGCCCTGAATCTTGTTGAGACATGCATAGAGCATGAAGTAAAAAGGTTCATTTTCTCCTCAACAGCAGCTGTCTATGGAATTCCACAAAGAGTCCCGGTAACAGAGGATATGCCTTTACTGCCGATAAATCCCTATGGTTCATCAAAGGTAATGGTTGAACATATGTTGGATGACGTCGCAGCATCTCATGATTTCAGTTATATATCTCTCAGATATTTCAACGTAGCAGGGGCAGACCCCCTTGGAAGAATTGGACAGGCCAGAGAAGATGCTACGCACCTTATAACTGTGTCTTTAAGGACAGCTCTCGGCAAGAAAAGTCATCTTGATATATTCGGTACAGACTATCCTACCGGCGATGGTACCTGTATAAGAGATTATATCCATGTCGATGATCTTTCTAATGCCCATATGCTTGCCCTTGATTATCTTGCATCAGGCGGTAGGAGCAAGGTATTCAACTGCGGGTATGGACATGGTTATTCTGTTAAGGAAGTGGTTGATAAAGTAAAAGAGGTTACGGGAATTGATTTTCCTGTCAGATATACGGACAGACGACCAGGGGATCCGCCTGAACTTGTTGCAGATTCAACAAAAATAAGAGAAGAACTCGGGTGGACCCCAAAACATGATGACCTTGGATATATCATTCGGACTGCGTGGGAGTGGGAGAGGAAGATAAGCTCTAAGAATTTTTTATAAAATTGAACCGTCATACCTCAAAGGCGTCCTGGATATGATCAATTTCCATGTTTCCGTTTTTTGCGCAGGTGATGCTGAGGACATCAAATCTTACCGGGAGTTCTTCCCCCTGTTTCTTCAGATACAGCAGTGCTAAGTTTTTTAATTTTTGTCTTTTCTTTTTGTGTACAGACTCAAAAGGATATCCAAAGTAATCATTTGCCCTTGTCTTCACTTCAATAAAAGCTAATGTTTCGCCGTCTTGTGCAATAATATCAACCTCGCCGCTATAGTTTTTGTAGTTTTTTGAAACGATTTTATAGCCTTTCTTCCTAAGGAATGTGACTGCGAGGTCTTCGCCCTTACTGCCAAGGGATTTCATCGTTCTTAAAAGGGACCATATCTCCCTCAAGTCTTCTGAGGAGAGCCGGGATGCCTTCGATATCTTTAATCTCCTTCTGGCAGAGTATTTTGAAAAGCTCCCTGAAAGAAGAAAACTCCTCCCAATGCCCCTTGAGGTGACTGGACAGGATTCTGTTTAGGTCTTCGCCCTTTCTGTCCCAGTCAAGAAGCAGGACAACCCTGTGGAATCTCTGGGCAATATCATCACAAAAATCATAGAGGTTCCTGCCGTTATGGAGTGTAATGATATCCCCAATGAGACCAAGACTCCTTAAAGCTGATGCGTCTTTCTTGCCTTCTACTATAACAGGAGTTGTTTCATTGATCTCGTGCAGGTATTGAAGAACTGTTCTCAATCTCTCAGCGCGTTCAATATCATCGGCAGAAGGGAGATTTCTTCGGGTATTTATCATATCTAAAATTATGATACAGAATATACAGCTTAAATACAAATTTTGATTTCCGGAAGAATAAAATTTTATAATAGAACAAATCATTGTGCTTTATGACTGCTTATGACCCACTTGACAAGTTGACAGAGAGTAAAATTTTATATATGGTTAAAGAATGGCCACAAAATTATTAGGACAGTTGCTGGTAACGTCGAATATGATAACAGAAGAGCAACTCAGGGAGGCGATCGGTCTTCAGAGGAAGCAAGGCGGCAGACTGGGGACGAACCTTGTTAAGCTGGGGTATCTAACTGAGGAAAAGCTGGTTGCTTTTTTGAGCAAGC